>Ga0041059_1001563_pt1 | contig 18019 bp, 18 predicted proteins | sample AraColnosormetaG_FD_56232 | JGI IMG/M metagenome (GOLD analysis project Ga0041059, IMG submission 56232) | Arabidopsis roots microbial communities from North Carolina, USA - Col MF nosort | ecosystem: Host-associated > Plants > Roots > Unclassified | place: USA: North Carolina | collected...
TTTTTTTTTTTTTTTTCTCTTATGGAAAATAATTTTGTTTTTATAAGAGGAAAATACAGAGGCAAGGCAAACAATACGAGTCTTGTACGTATTCTCTCTTTGCTTCCTAAAAATCAATCAATCAATCAATCACAGAGTACGCACCACCAGCCAAATTATAAGTGAGAGAGAAGATAACGACGACAAGAAGAAGAAGGAGAAGCTCCAAAATTGTTCATTTGCATTTCTCCAACTTGTAAAATCGAGCACCTGCATTTGGGGGCTTTCCTCTTATCTGGAAACAAAGAGAGCCGCCACTGATGGTAAATTTGCTTTTCATCCTTAACCTCTCTACTTCTTCTTCTTCTTCTTCTTCTACTACCACTACTTTTTGAGATTCTATCTATCTATAGTCATCCATTTTGACTAGGAGACTTTATATTATTTTCTTCATTTGAAAGATTCTCTATACATAGATAGTCATCGATTGTGTTTCTGTGTGTGTCTGCAATATCTGTAGTTTTGATTTGAAACTTGCCTGAATCAAATCCAACCATGAATTCGGTAGTTTTGTAGATCAGAGATTATTGGTAGAGAGTATCAATGTTGGATTGATTGATTGAATGAAGCATACATTATTATATAACACAAGATTTTTATAAATTGCTACTGAAACCAGAAAAAGGTAAAATATTAATTTGTGTATTTTTGTAGGAATGAGTTTCCGTGAATCATCCACCCAGGTGAAAGGAATCATAATTTGGTTGGTCAACTAATAATAAAAATGGGTGAGGCAAGTGATTCAGATTCGTCTGATGAGTCTTTGAAACACAATAGCACCCCACCACTCTTTAGCATCTCTGGCTTCTTTTGTGTTGCCAAAGGAGGAGACTCTGATCCCGGTAGGAGCCCTACTTCTCCCCTTGATTTTGGAGTCTTTGGTGGCCTCTTTAGCCCCAGGTCTTCTTCTTCTTCACCCCTCCACCGAAACAAATGGCTTTCTCACAAAGTCGGGCTTTCTCTTCTGAGCTCCAGCTTCGAACTAGGCGATGATCCATTCAGAAGGGACTACATTGTGCTTGCCCCTCAGGTCAAGGTCAACAATGTTAATACAGCAACTCCCAAGCTTTCCAGTGATCCTTGTGTCATTGTGGAGGAACCAAGGAGATCAAGCTCATCATCCCCTATGGATATCATCTCCACGTACTCTCGCTCCCTCTCTGGGCGTGAGATGGCTCTCTCTGAGGACTATACCTGTATAATTTCTCATGGACCAAACCCAAAAACAACTTATATATTTGGCGATTGCATCCTGGATTGTGACCCCAAGGACTTGGGAAAAGAAGATATTGAGATACACGAAGAAGGGGATGATTCTTTTAGCACAGAAAAACCTCAAAATCACAGGTTCTTCTGGCTCCAACTTACAAAGCAGCATTGAGTGGTCTTTTTAACCTTGAACTAATTACATCTCTGACATTTTATTTCCGTGAATGAACAATAGGGAAGTATCAGCAGAAAAGGAAAGTGAGAACGCTGGTGCTGAAGAATCATGTTACGAAGAGGAGGATCTGTTTCCTATGGCAATGCCTCTTAACCCGTAATGAGATGGCCAGAGTGAAGGGGGTTTATTGTGTGGGCCTCTCCCTCTTTGAGTGTGACATTTAGTGTTGTAAGGTTAGGTGTGGGGATTTTTGTGTGCTCAATAAAAAGCTTTGATTCGGGTGAGTTTTGCTGTGGCCTGATGCCCCGGCTCATCCCTTTTCTTCGTCTTGTTTTTTTTTTCTTCTTACTTTGTATGATTGCGTTGTTACTACTGATCCTCATTTGATGGACACACTTGTGTTTTCTCTCTATATCAATTGTTTTAGTGGCTCACGTTGCTGAATAAAAATGGATATTATCGATAGGGCATCTTTTATTCTATTTTGGGATACAAGAATGATTGAAACACAATATTGGAAAGAAAAGCTAAGTTGCAAAAAAAAAAGAAAAAGGAAAAAAAGTCGACCACAGTGGGAGTCGAACCCACGACCTTTTGATCCGAAGTCAAACGCGCTAATCCACTGCGCTATGCGGTCATTCTTGTTACTTATATCATGAACAACATGGTAAGCCAAAACTTCTTCTTTCCTCTTTCTTCTTTCTGTTTTCTGGTCGCTCGTTACCACCAAGACCTCGTCGAGGTTTCTCTCTCTCTGAAAAAGTGCTTTTGCTGCGTTTCCATGCTCTCGGAAGGAACTTGGCTGAATCGTTGGAGAATTATCGATCTGGCGTCGTTGGTGCATCTCTAGCTGCGCCAATTCATCGGATCCGGTTTGATTTCTCCCTTTCGCGAATCTAGCCTTCCGTGATCTTAGGTGGGTTTTCCGAATTGATCTGTAATTGAGGATGTAAATCGAAACTAGGGATTTCCTAGATCTCGTTAGCTGTGTATTTGATTATTGCAGCAGAGTTTTTGTTTAGGTAGAGATATAGGGAATTTTGATATAGGGACACTTAAATTTTGGTGTATCAATTTGCTGCAGCAGCCATGTTCTATGGCACAGCTGTATGGGACCCTTGGCTTATCGTTGGCCAGATTATTTGCCTCCAATGCTCTTACTATCTCACTCTTGGACTCTTCACCATGGTCTTTCTTGGCCTTCGTGTTCCTCGCCTTAGTCTTGTCTACTTCTTCGATTACGCTACTCTCACTACTTCCACCTTCACCGGTTGGTCTGTTATTGCCTCATTCCTCTTCTCTTCACTCGCTGGGTATTTTGCTTTGCCCCCTAGTAATAGTATCCATCCATTTATTTCCCTCTTTATTACTAGTCTTTTCAGATTCCTTGTATTCATTTTAATTGGCAGGGCTGTGTACATGATATTTTTGGTGGAGCGAGCACGGAAATGCTTAGATTTCTCTGCAACTCTCTACATCATACATCTCTTCTTTTGCATCATGTATGGAGGATGGCCTTCCTCTATGGCGTGGTGGGTTGTTAATGGAACCGGACTCGCTGTTATGGCTTTGCTAGCTGAGTACTTGTGCATTAAACGCGAACAGCGAGAGATCCCTATGGATCGCTTCCACTCAAGTAAGATGATCATTCTTTCTTGAAATCTCTCTGTGTGAACAAGCATATCTTTACCTTTTACTTTCTCAAGACTGACTTAACATGAAATTAAATTTGGCTGCCTATGCTGCTGCTGCAGGGGTTTGAAGATTGGTGAAAGAACAAGTGATGAAGATTCTTGTGGGTTAGCAGCGCGACTCGTAGAGCCTAGTAGAGCCTAGTACTCTTAACAATTGTGATGTACAGAGATGAAATCAGAGGAGTAGAATGGGCGAAAGGAAGTTCAGCTAGCCAAGCAACAATGTTGGACACTGGTGCACCAACTCTGACTGCAATTTTTAGTGACTTCAAATACTAAGACTTTGGAATACGTTTCAATTTGTTCTTTTGTATGAAAAAAACATTAGACTCGAATAGGTTATTGATTTCATGTTGCTTCTTTTTTTTGTTTATACTGGATTTTCTCTTCTATCCTCTACTTGGTGCAGCTTTGTGTGTTTTAAAACCAGTGTCTCATTCATCATACTCTTTTACCACCAATTGAATCCTTCCAATTTACTGTTTTTTGGGGGGGAAAATTACTGTGTACTAACAAGTAAAAAGGGCCGTCCGTCAAAATGTAACATCTCCTATATACGGTGCGGTCAAGTTAAAAAAAAGAGCAAAAACGCGTGATAAAACGACGTCGAATTAGAGATCCTACTAGACCCAGATTCAGATCCAAATCGCCAACGCGCACTGGAAGTGGGATCACCACCACTGCGCTTCTTCTTCTTCGTCATCTCTGATCCCCCCTGCGATCAGGGGCCATTTCCGTCGATAATCCGATCTCCGGTTCAGACATTCGTTTGGACTTGCAAAGATGGTGAGTGACATGATCTCTCAGTTTCTCCATAGATCTACCTCTGAATCCTCTTTCAATTTTTTACTTGAAATCTCATTTCTGGGCTAGTCTACGTAAGAGTGTTCCTCATTGCACTAAAATTTGATGTTCCTTCAGTCATCCCCTAAATCGAACGATATTTTCTACTATGCCGTGTTTTGGTTTCTCAGAATATCATCAAGTATTTTTGTACGAGCTATTTTTTTTTTTGTTTCTCTCTTCGGCACTAACCTAAGTGTTTGCTTCTTTTGTTGACAGCCACTGAGACTCGAAATCAAGGTAATGCAGTCTCCTTTGATGCTCGATTTCATCCTTAATCATTCTTATTCGGGACTGTATTGACACGCTTCTTTGTTTTGATCAGCGTAAGTTTGCTCAAAGATCAGAAAGAGTCAAATCTGTAGATCTCCATCCAACAGAGCCATGGTAATTTGAGCGCATTCATTCTTCATTGCTTTATATATCGTTAAGGAAACAAGTACTAATCCATAGATTGTTTCAGGATCCTGGCAAGTTTGTATTCCGGAACTCTGTGCATCTGGAATTACCAGACCCAGGTTAGTATCATCTCTTGCTTTTATCTTACTTTCTATCTGTTGGTCTTCACTCTTATATTTTGTGCTCCCTTCTGATTATTGTTAACCCAAATATGACTTTTGCAGACAATGGTAAAATCTTTCGACGTGACTGAATTGCCTGGTATGATATATAGCATCTCATTGTTCCTTCTTATTCTTTCGCACATCATTTGTTGAATCTCTGTCCTGGTGTTGTGCAGTTCGGTCAGCAAAGTTCATTGCACGGAAGCAGTGGGTTGTAGCTGGAGCTGATGACATGTTTATTCGTGTCTACAACTACAACACTATGGATAAGATCAAAGTATTTGAGGCTCATGCTGATTACATTCGCTGTGTTGCTGTTCATCCCACGCTTCCCTATGTCTTATCATCATCTGATGATATGCTCATCAAGCTCTGGGACTGGGAAAAGGGTTGGCTTTGCACTCAAATTTTCGAAGGCCATTCCCATTATGTTATGCAAGTCACTTTCAACCCCAAAGACACCAATACTTTTGCTAGTGCATCCCTTGACCGTACCATAAAAGTAAGATTAGTCTTCAACTTTTAAGTTACACCTTCTTCTTTCATTCCCAATTTCCCATTATGAGAAGCTTAACATTTGTTTTCCTGTATCTACATCTTTTCTTACCTAGATATGGAATCTTGGCTCTCCGGATCCAAATTTTACTTTGGATGCACATCTCAAAGGGGTAAACTGTGTAGACTACTTTACTGGTGGGGATAAACCATACCTAATCACTGGTTCTGATGATCATACTGCTAAGGTCTGTACTGAGCTTTCTTGCTTCTTTGCAAGTTGTTTGCTACATATGTGTGCTTGTATGTATCTCCATTTGTATTGTTTGTATATAGGTTCGTGCAGGGTTTTCTGTTTGTATATTGTTCATAAATTTCTTCTGGAAGCAGGTGTGGGATTACCAAACAAAGAGTTGCGTTCAGACTCTCGAAGGTCATACACACAATGTTTCTGCAGTATCTTTTCATCCAGAGCTACCTATAATTATTACAGGATCCGAGGATGGAACTGTTCGCATATGGCACGCCACCACTTACAGGTAACTCGTATGCTGTCTGCATTGGAGCTGCTATTGATTTTGTCTTTAAAAACTTCCTTCAATTTTTCAAAAATCTTCATCCAACAGTTTTTTACTTAATACTTGACATCTAGGCTTGAGAATACATTGAACTATGGCCTTGAGAGGGTTTGGGCTATTGGACACATTAAAGGTTCACGCCGGTAAGTTTCTGATCTTTTACTATGTCAATATTTATTCCCTATTAAAGATATATATCTTCACATCATAATTATTTCTTTGTGTAAATTTATGTTTCCTTCATAACTTACGAGATGGCAATACCTTGTCTTTTTCCAGGGTTGTAATTGGTTATGACGAAGGATCCATAATGGTGAAACTTGGCCGTGAAATACCAGTGGCTAGTATGGATAACAGCGGAAAAATTATTTGGGCTAAACACAATGAGATACATACTGTAAACATCAAGAGTGTGGGCGCAGATGAGGTTTGGGGTTTAACACTTTTACATTGTTGCCTTGTGTATTTGAAAATTAGCTCATGTTTGGCAATGTTTATCATTTGGTTCTGAGCCTACTTAGGTCACTGATGGTGAGAGACTTCCTTTGGCCGTTAAAGAGCTAGGGACCTGCGATCTTTATCCTCAAGTAAGTGGCATCCTTCTTATTGTATAATTGTTACTCCCTTTAAACAATGAAGGAAATGTGGTTTTGTATCTCTGGATTGTCATTTCTACATTTATGGAAGATATATTGGATATGTAGTGCTAATGTTTTTCTTGAATTGCTGCTTCCTGCTTCTAGTTATTTATTTTTGGGCAGTTTGATAGATTACTGGTATTAGTAAGAAATATGACCTTAAATCATTTATTAATTTTGTGACTACCCACTGTCATTTATGTTTCTATTATTTAATTTTTTGCTTTTTCAGAGCTTGAAGCACAACCCTAATGGTAGGTTTGTGGTAGTTTGTGGAGATGGTGAGTATATTATCTACACTGCCTTGGCGTGGCGAAATAGGTCATTTGGCTCTGCGCTAGAATTTGTTTGGTCATCTGATGGGGAGCATGCTGTCAGGGAAAGCTCGACAAAGATCAAGATCTTCAGCAAGAATTTCCAGGTTTGTAATTCCTTTTGGCACGTTCCTTTTCCGACTGATTAACTCTAAAGCTTTTGTTTTTTGTGTCTTATTCTGTTATCTGAAATACACTAACCTATGCTGATACCCTTGTTTAATTTGCAGGAAAAGAAGACTGTGAGACCCACCTTCTCAGCAGAGCACATTTTTGGTGGGACGTTATTGACAATGTGCTCAAGTGATTTTATATGCTTCTATGATTGGGCGGAATGTAGGTTGATTAGGCGAATAGATGTTACTGTCAAAGTAAGTGCTTATATACCAGAAGTAGATCCATTAGTTTCTACAAGAAAATAGTTTATAGGTTACGTTTTCAGTAATATTTTTATTGGAGAAATACAAAAGAGTTCCTTATCTGAAATTTAAACGCAAAAGCAGATTGGTACTGCTCGCTTATTCACTTTTAACGTTTTTGTTTATTCAATGTTTCAGAATCTTTATTGGGCGGACAGTGGTGATCTAGTTGCAATTGCCAGTGATACATCATTCTACATCCTTAAGTTCAATGTGAGGATCTTTTTTAAACCTTGGTAGTGAGCCAGAACTCTTGTACATTTCCTTAGTTTATTTTCCTAGTACTGTTGCTGTTCGAGACATGGTTTTAAGCTGTTTTCTTACTGTTCTGCTGTAGCGTGACATTGTTTCCTCTTATTTTGATGGCGGTAAACAAATTGATGAGGAAGGCATTGAGGACGCATTTGAGCTTCTCAATGAAACCAATGAACGTGTTCGGACTGGCTTATGGGTTGGGGATTGTTTTATCTATACCAACTCTTCTTGGAGGCTTAATTACTGTGTTGGTGGTGAGGTAAGGCTCATTTCTAGGTTTTTGGAAAGAAACGTTTTATGTTTTTTATTTTGTTGTAATTGAGATTCAGTACTCCTCTTATATTACAGGTAACTACAATGTATCATCTGGACCGTCCTATGTACTTGTTGGGTTATCTCGCTAATCAAAGCAGGGTTTATTTGATTGACAAAGAGTTCAAGTAAGCAGATGTTTTACTGTTATGATTGCTAACAATGTTTTGTAACTTACTGACTTCTGTGTCCACTTTATGATTACAGTGTTATTGGATACACTTTACTTTTAAGTTTGATTGAGTACAAGACTCTTGTGATGCGTGGAGATTTGGAACAGGCTAATGAAGTCTTACCTTCAATTCCTAAGGAGCACCATAATAGGTATGAGAATGTGCTTTCCCTCGCATTATGGTTACAGCTGGATTATGGTGTTAGTAAACATGTATCCAAGGTCACATAATGGTTTAAATTGTTTTCCTAAATTCACGCATTCCTACTTTTCTGATTCTCGACTTCAAAATCCTGTTCGTTTTGTCAGCGTGGCACACTTTTTGGAGTCACGTGGCATGACAGAAGATGCTCTAGAAGTAGCAACTGATCCTGACTACAGATTTGAGTTGGCCATACAGCTCGGTAGATTGGCTGTCGCAAAGGTTAGTCTGTAGTTTTTACCATTTGAGAAGCTTTATTTCCATGACTTACCGATATGTTTTTACTCGATTCTTATTTTTTGACAGGACATTGCTGTAGAGGCACAAAATGAATCTAAATGGAAGCAACTTGGAGAATTAGCTATGTCAAGTGGGAAGGTGACCATTTTTTAGCTGCAATCAGTGTTCTAGGATTCTTACAAAGGTTAAAGCTAACATGTATTTTTCTTTTCATTTTCCTTCCCATGCTTGGACTACTTAGCTGGATATGGCTGAGGAATGCATGAGGCATGCTATGGATTTGAGTGGTCTGCTGCTGCTTTATTCTTCATTGGGAGATGCAGATGGAATGATGAAGCTGGCAGCACTTGCAAAAGAGCAAGGAAAGAACAATGTCGCTTTTCTTTGCTTGTTCATGTTGGGTCAAGTAGAAGACTGCCTGCATCTGTTGGTGGAAAGGTACATTGTTTACTATTTCTTACATGTGGAACATATATTCCCGCAACTAATTACGTCTATGCTGATATTAATATGGTTACAGTAATCGAATACCTGAAGCCGCTCTGATGGCGAGATCGTACCTTCCAAGCAAGGTCTCCGAAATAGTGGCATTGTGGAGAAACGATTTGACCAAGGTTAGTGGTAGACACATCCGATGCACCTTGTGATTGAATTTCAAACCTTGCCTGTTGAGATATCCACAATTTTTCTTCATCCTCTGTCAATCTGGATATAGATAAGTCCAAAGGCTGCTGAATCTCTGGCTGATCCCGAAGAGTATCCCAATCTCTTTGAGGAGTGGCAAGTCGCCCTGTCCCTTGAAAATAGAGCTGCAGAGACGAGGTATCTTTTCGTCGTTGCCGTCATTAGCTTATTCTTAAAAACAGTGCTTATGAGGAAACCTTTTTAATTGAATTGTGGGACTTAAGCCATTTAGAGTCATGTGTCTGTATTACATAGCAAGGTAGCCGTCATGTATTTGCTTATAATTTGAATTTATACCCGTATAAACATAAGCCGAATGTCGATTTCATTTTTTCAGGATCCTCATAAACAAAGTATTTTTGTTGACTTATCTTGCAGGGGCGTCCATCCTCCTGCTGGGGATTATTGTAGTCATGCAGACAGAGATCATACAACTTTAGTGGATGCTTTTAGAATTATGCAAATAGAGGAAGAGGGTCGACTTGAGCAAGGGGATGTTCTCGACGAGGTATGCATGTTTACATTACATGCATTGAAGAGGATTGTCTTTTACCCATGATATCCAATCCAATGGTCTTGGCCATGGTGGACAATGGTAGGATCATTAATTCTACTGTCGCTGCTTCATTTGTTGTGAACAGGTTGGGGAAGAGGGGGAAGATGGAGAGGAAGAGGAGGAGGAGGATCGTCAGGAAGAGAGTAGTGATGGGAGACAGCAGAATGTGGAAGAAGAGGCTGTTGTGGTGGACGCTGACTCTACGGATGGTGCTGTGCTAGTTAATGGTAACGAGTCTGAAGAACAGTGGGGTAAGATTAGTGAAGGAACCGCATCAGCCTTATAGCATTTGTGGTTATCAATTGATTATAAGATGTCGCTGCACCAAAATATCCTTTTGCCATCTGCACATATATCATAGGATTTGCGTTTGCATCTGTCCATCAATGTTTCCTCATCTGTCTGCCTCCCATCTTCGTCTTACTGATCATCTTACTTTTGATGTTGACTGTCTTTTAAATAGTGCTTCTCTATGCCATTAACTTTTTTATCAATCCGTGGACTGATTAAATATTTGTTTGTTGTACAGTTCTAACACCGCCACAAGAGTAGGGTTGGTGAAGAGTGAAGACATACACAGATAGATATTTTCTTGGCTTTGAAACTTGATACATTCAGCAGAGAAATGAGGCAGCACAGAGAGAGATTAGTTTCCATTGTTAAAAAACTGATCTATTGATAGCTTCCGCTTTGTGCTTTTAATACAGATACATATTAAAAAAAAAGGGGGTTTTGGGACTCTTATGTAGCTTTAACTTATGAGAGATTTCACCTGTAGAATATCTGTTTTGAACTGAGATTTCACCCATATAATATGTTTTGACTTTCGATTCAATAGGTTATGTAGTTGATATCTTTTTTTTTTTTGCAAAACTCAATAGCAGTAGCAAAAAACTTAATTGGAAATAATCAAAGTGAAGGGATAAGTTGGGAAAGAGCCAGAGGATAACGCATGGTGCATTATTATTAGTATTGTGGAGGAGACGCATCTCGAAACATCTCTCAAAGCAAACAAGGACCCAAAACAAAGTTCCTTGCATTCTTCCACTGTCCGTAATCACCATCACCATATCATTATTCTTCTACCCATTTTGTCTTGGAAATGATTTTAAATTTTCTTGTTGCTTCTTACTGCAAACTGTGTATAGGTTCAACTACTCCATTGAGTTACACACTTGCATGCACCTATGGAAGTTAATTTTCCGGTTTTGATTGATATTCAAGTTGTTGACCAATGGAGTTATATACCCTTGATTTATATAGAAACCACATGTTTTATTTATATTAACATGGTCACTTTTGTCAGGATTAATAGACAACAATAGTTGAGAGAAAAAGTGATAAGGTAGAGCTAATTTGTATTAAACTTATCAATTAGTATTGTTGGTTAAAAAAAAGTTAATAAAGTAGTCAAGTTGGATAATTCCCAAAAACTGGGAAAAAAGAACTCAAGCGTCAAATGTTGTAGGTGCATCATCATCAGTCTACAAGTAGTAAAAAACCCATTCGATTTGATAAGAAGACCCAACGGAAAGAGTCTTCCCGTCTACAAAGTAAACCCAATCAATCTTAATAATCTTTAAGAGGTTTTTTCTTATTATAATTATCTATCTCTCTATCTATCTATCTGCGGATCTCTCATGAAGAAACACTGAGGAGATTCTCTCGCTCTGATCTCCTGGTATCGTCGTCTCTCTCCGTAGAGATATACTAGTTTGTCCCATATCCGATTGATTGCTCTATTCAATTTATTCCTCTTCTAGGTTTTCGGTTTGGCCCTCCGATTTAGAGGGATTGATGGCCCCTGATGGCGTTGAAGACTCCGACTATGAGAGTGATCCCGACGAGTTGAACCGCTCCTTGGCTACACGGAGGAGAGAAGCCAGCGATGATGATGAGGATGATGAAGAAGCGGACGACCATGATAAGCTGCGAGCAGCAATCCAGATTCATTCCGATGAACACAGTGGTGTTGTTGTTGTCGACTCTGATGATAATGAAGGATTGCACATAGAAGATAGTTATGGTGATGATGACGACGAAGAGGAAGATGGTGATTATGGACAAGTTGATGACCATGTCGAATACATTGCGGATAATAATGACAAGACAATTGTCGCCGGCAATGGGACCGATGACTCTGCCGCCACTGATCTTGTGGATGGAGAGGAACAAAAGAAGAAGGAACCTTTTGCAGTGCCTACTGCTGGAGCTTTCTATATGCATGATGACAGATTTCAGGAATTGGATGCCGCCTCTAATAGGTAAACTCTTTTTGATTCTATGAGGAGGTAGTGTTTTGTCCAAACTATGCAAATGTATCTATCTACTATTGAGGTAGAGTACATTGATAGGTGAAATTAGCAAACGACTTTCCGTCATTCAATCTCATGATGTACTTCAGAGTTCAGATAGATTGGAACAACTGCTTTGGTTTTATGTTTTAACTTTGATTGTGAATCTTTATGTATGAATCTACCCGAGATGCCATCACACTGCTATTTTTCCATTTAACATTCTGTTTAGTTACATGGTAATGCCAACCGATATAGGTTTTCGTTTTTTATTTCTGTAGGCGAATGCGTGGTGGTAGGAGGCTCTGGCAATCCAGAGATGAAAGAAAGTGGGGACATGACAAATTCGAGGAAATGAATACACAGAAACAGCAATATGATGTACTTTTCTCTGATCATCTCTCTTTCTCTTTCTCTCCTTTTCATAAATATATTTGTATTCATCGACTTGTTTCCTCTTGCTGTGTTTATACATTTGCCACCTCTTTTTTCTTTTTCCTTTTTTTTTTCCTTTTGAAAGCTGATTAATTAAACTTGTGAACATAGAGGAGGACTTCGAGAGGCCGAGGCAGAGGTCGTGGTCAGGGTAGGGGTCAGGACCGTGGACAGTCTCGGGGGAACAATTCTAAAGAATTTACTGGCAATGGACACCAAAATCAGTTTCCGAAGGCTGTCACGAGAGGGAGGGGGGCCAGAAGATATGAGGTTGCATTGAGAAATGGGAATCAAGCACCTTCTGTGCAAACCAAACAGTGAGTCCTTAATTTTGTTTCCTCTCTAGTCAACACATGAAGGCTCTAGGTCTCTAATTGTTGTGTCTTTTTACGGAATCTTTAGGTCCCAAAATTCGTCTGTGGAAGTGTCACACGTTGATTTAGGGCGTCCACCAACAGAAACAGCTACCTTAGAGACTGAAGCCATCCAAGCCAAAAAGAATGTATTTGCTTCAAGTTTAAATTCAGCTTCTCCTCCATTTTATCCTTCAAGATCCAACAATAACTTGGCACAAAAGGATGTACAAGCTGGCATGGGTAGGCTGCACATTAATGAAAACCCTAATCCGACTGGAAAGAAGTTTGGGAATACAAAATCCAGCTCCTTGTGGGGACGCACTGCTCAGACTACAAGTCATGGTAGAGGTGTACCTCCTCATGGGCAAGTGCTTTACCAGCAATCTCCTAATCAAGGTGACAAAGTTTCTTCGCCGATGCAAATCCGTGGAATGCCTAAAGGCACTGACCAGAGCTGTACTCAACTTCCTGGTCAGGTTTTTAATCAACATTCGGCTGTTATCAGTTTGCTGCCTTCTTCTCCTCCAAAAACCGGATCATCAGAAAATCCGTATCTTTCTGGTGAAATAGAGTCAGCCGTAGAAACAGGTGCTTTGGTTGCCAAGGGAAAAGGGTCTCTCCAACCTAGTGGAAGGGGATCTTTTATGTATGGAGGGACACAGTTTATGGGCCCTGCCGGGATGGCAGCTGGTCACGGCAATCCAAATTTCCCTGCTTTTCTACCTGGTAAGTTGTTCTTGAATGTCATTGTTCATCCTACATTGTAATGGTTGAAAGACATCTTTCAGAATCAATCTATGCATGCTAGTGAAATTGAGAGCTATTGATGCTGAGCCGCTTGGCCTGGTTGCCCATGTCTAGGGCCGCTTGAGAACGGCACCTTTTTGTACAGGTGCTAATATGCACGCCTGACTAGTTTAAACTTGTTTGTTTTCATTTTCATGTTCAGTTATGCAATTCGGTGGTCAGCATGGTGGGGTTCCAACTTTTGGAATGGCTCTTCCAGGTTATTTCCAACCAGAACATGGTACCGGAAATCCTGAGATGACATGGTATGCAGTTCCACAGCTATGTTTTAAAAGTTATATATTTGGTGCATTCTTAGTTGACTTGCTGCATGCTTTTGTAATTTGAGAGGATGTTTAATCTTGTAACTAGTCTTTTACTAGCCCAAACAGAACCTGAATTATTGCTTTCACTCGTCTGCTGTTTGTTTTTTGTTTGATTTCCCTATTTCTCTATCTATAGTAGGTCCTTATTACTGCTATTATTTTCTTAAATTATTGACAGGCTGCCAATTTTGGCTGGCCCTGGAGCATTAGGGGGTTCATATTGTCCACCTTATACTGTCCTTGATGGTTCTTACCAAGCAGACAAACCAGGGTTACCTTCCTCTGCCGGATCGTCCAGGTTTAGAAATAATTTTCTCAGTATTGTTAATCAACATGTCATTTCCATATGCATATGTGTAGACTCTTTGCTTTTTACCTTAGAGGAAGAGTAGTATGGGAATGCAGCTTTAAGCCCTTAACTAAGTAACGTATGTGAGATTTTAGATTTGTGGTTCCTCTTATTCTAGACCCACTGCAAAATGCTTGTTACCTGTTAGATTTACATTTCTTAAGTGCTTAGATTAGTAGTTTCTCGACTATGTACACCCAGAAACATGTAGTTTTCATTAAACAGACTCACTTTCTTGGTTGGGCACTCATGTAACCATGTCAATCATCTCTGATTATGAGCGTCTAGTAAAGCATATAATTTGAGCTCAAGTACCCAATTACCTTATATTTTTGATTTTTTGTTGCAGCCAAGAGAACAGTTCCAATAATCCTAATGATGAAGAGCCCATGGAGAGACCTGGTAAGTAATAACTCTTGCCAATTAAATGGGGTTGTTATAATGGATTCAGAAGATTTTGTTGTGTTTTGGCGAATAAGAAATTTGAATGATTACATGGAGAGACTGATTCGTATGGGGGTTTATTGATGTAGAGGTTACGAACAATGGGAATTCTCAACGGTCAAATAGCAACCCAAACAAGCAGCCTCGTAGGTGAGTTTTGAAGCAATCTAGTTTATTTATCGGTCAGTGTTAGTGTGACGTGAAACCACCTTGAAATCAAAGTACCACAGGAGTAGTTGGATACAGATATTTGTGGAAATGAAATGTTAATATTGGTCCAGGATGAAATGAAACACTAACGAGCACATGTTGACGAGGGATGTGCAGATACTCGGAGATGAGCTTTAGCAAGTGAGTAAAGAAGAGTGGAAAGGAAGAAGGTCATCTAATTTGACTAAGTGGAGTGAAAGGAGGAGGGTGAGAGAGAAGAGCTCCTTAGGAGCAGCAGGCCCTTGGTGCTTCTCCAACTGCTTTATGAAGCCGTTTGGGCTGCTATTATTGTTACCTATTTTTATTAGGTACGCAATTTCTCTCAAGATACCAATTGAAGAGAGGTTTTAACCACATTATAATTTGAACTTGTGTTTGCTGTTTTGTTTTCAGGAGGTTGTTGTGCAATTGAAAAGAATTTTTGTTTTGTTTTCGTTGTTATGAGAGCTTGAGCTTGAGCCGTGGGCGTCCTTCATCTGTAATTTATTCTTTTGTCCGTTTGGGTTCAAATTGATATTTTGTAATGTTGATATGTGTTATTCTGTTTTCGTTTGTCAACTTCTTTATCAAAAGTTGTGTGCCCTATTCGTACGCCTGCGAAGTCCCCCCAAGAATTGCCCATGTTGAGTTTTGATGGTAGTTAGTTGTCTATGTTTTATATTTTACGCAAGGGGATAGTGGTGGTGCTCAGTCAAATTTACCCGATTCGTGAGAAATGAGTCATTGAGGAATTGTTACCATATATATAAAGACATGCCTCCGCTCTGGTTATTTAGTTATGCGACAAAAACAAAACAGACCGCATAGAATAGATGCAACAAACCAAGTGTATAGAAACTTTATTCCTTGGCGCAGCAAAAAAAAAAAAAGGGATAGAGTCTCCGTTGATTCAGGTAGCTCAGCGTCCTCTGAGATGAAACGATTGTTGTTGTTTGTTTGTTGATTTTAGTTTTTAGTTTAGTGGAAGATGATCGGTAATAGCGTCTACATCTCACCGTCACCGTCACCGTCCGACCACTCTCTCTCGCCCAACCCTAATCTCTGCATCTCGGCGGTTGGTTTCTACTGTCTTCCTTTCTCTCTCTCTATTTACTACAAATTTTGATTTCAATTTGGGTTTCCGATTTCGATTTCAATTTTGAATTTGATGGTCTTCAGATGGAAGAGCAGCTGGTTGTTGATGATGATGATGATGACCTTGCTCCTCCTCCAATCCCTGATCTCGATATTGACCTTGAAGATGATGATGACGCCTGTTGTCACGGCTTGCTTCATATCGCACCTAATCACGAAGAAGAAACTGGATGCGACGAAAACGCTTTTGCTAATGAAAAGTGTTTGATGGCTCCTCCTCCTACTCCTGGAATGGAGTTCGAGTCCTACGATGATGCTTACAGTTTCTACAACTCATACGCCCGTGAGCTCGGTTTTGCTATCCGCGTCAAGTCCTCCTGGACTAAGCGTAACAGCAAGGAGAAACGTGGTGCTGTCTTGTGTTGCAACTGCCAAGGTTTCAAGCTGCTTAAAGATGCTCACTCCCGGAGAAAGGAGACCCGCACCGGCTGCCAGGCCATGATTCGCCTTCGACTCATCCACTTTGATCGATGGAAAGTTGATCAAGTCAAACTCGACCACAACCACTCCTTTGATCCTCAACGTGCCCACAATTCCAAGTCTCACAAGAAATCCTCCTCCTCAGCTTCTCCTGCAACTAAGACAAATCCCGAACCACCTCCCCATGTCCAAGTCCGGACTATCAAATTGTATCGAACCCTTGCCCTTGACACACCACCCGCTCTTGGAACTTCACTCTCTAGCGGGGAGACCAGCGATCTCAGCCTTGATCACTTCCAATCTTCAAGGCGCTTGGAGCTCAGAGGGGGTTTCAGGGCCTTGCAGGATTTCTTCTTCCAAATTCAGCTTTCCAGCCCCAACTTTCTTTACCTCATGGACCTTGCCGACGACGGGAGTCTCAGGAATGTCTTTTGGATTGACGCTCGAGCTAGGGCTGCATACTCTCACTTTGGCGACGTTCTTCTGTTCGACACCACTTGTTTATCTAACGCATACGAGCTTCCCCTTGTGGCCTTTGTTGGAATTAACCACCATGGAGATACAATCTTGCTCGGCTGTGGTTTGCTTGCTGATCAGAGCTTTGAGACCTATGTCTGGCTCTTCAGAGCGTGGCTAACCTGCATGTTAGGCCGTCCCCCACAGATCTTTATCACGGAACAGTGCAAGGCAATGCGGACCGCTGTCTCTGAAGTTTTTCCAAGGGCTCATCATCGTCTTAGCTTGACCCACGTCCTGCACAACATCTGTCAGAGTGTTGTCCAACTACAAGATTCTGACTTGTTCCCTATGGCACTTAACAGAGTAGTCTACGGTTGTCTCAAGGTCGAAGAATTTGAAACAGCTTGGGAAGAGATGATCATTCGCTTTGGGATGACAAATAACGAGACCATCAGGGACATGTTTCAAGATCGAGAACTCTGGGCTCCAGTTTACCTCAAGGATACATTTTTGGCCGGGGCGCTGACTTTTCCACTGGGAAATGTGGCAGCCCCGTTCATCTTCAGTGGCTATGTTCATGAGAACACATCCCTGAGAGAATTCCTTGAAGGGTACGAATCTTTTCTGGATAAAAAGTACACAAGAGAAGCCTTGTGCGACTCAGAGTCCTTAAAGTTGATCCCCAAGCTCAAAACAACGCACCCCTACGAGTCCCAGATGGCAAAGGTCTTCACAATGGAGATATTTAGAAGGTTCCAAGACGAGGTCTCAGCAATGTCTTCATGTTTTGGAGTAACGCAAGTCCACTCAAACGGGTCGGCCTCCTCGTACGTAGTGAAAGAGAGGGAGGGAGACAAAGTGAGAGACTTTGAGGTCATCTACGAGACAAGTGCAGCAGCACAAGTACGTTGCTTCTGTGTCTGTGGGGGTTTCAGCTTCAATGGGTACCAATGCAGACACGTGCTCCTCCTACTCAGCCACAACGGCTTGCAGGAAGTCCCGCCTCAGTATATACTGCAACGGTGGCGGAAGGACGTGAAACGTCTCTATGTGGCGGAATTTGGGTCAGGTCGTGTGGACATAATGAATCCGGATCAATGGTATGAGCATTTGCACAGAAGAGCGATGCAGGTTGTTGAACAAGGGATGAGATCGAAAGAGCATTGCAGAGCTGCCTGGGAAGCGTTTAGAGAGTGTGCCAATAAGGTCCAATTTGTGACAGAGAAGCCTTCATAGATACTTACTTACACTGTCTTTGTACGAGAGCTGATTAGAATCTGTAATCATATTATACAGGTTCTACTACCAGTAATTAACTAGGATGGATTAGAGCAAATCTTGTACTGTAGTAGATCCCAGTGTTGCAATTGTGGTTATTTTACAGGTTCCCGAAAATATGACATTTTCAAAATTTCTTG
>Ga0041059_1001564_pt1 | contig 18013 bp, 12 predicted proteins | sample AraColnosormetaG_FD_56232 | JGI IMG/M metagenome (GOLD analysis project Ga0041059, IMG submission 56232) | Arabidopsis roots microbial communities from North Carolina, USA - Col MF nosort | ecosystem: Host-associated > Plants > Roots > Unclassified | place: USA: North Carolina | collected...
GAATATAATTGCTTTTGTGAATTTACGGAAAAGAAAGTTTTTAAAAATTAAGTTAAATACAAGAAAAGTGAGAAAATAAATTTAAAGTTTGAAAAATAAATAAATGTAATTAATATCTAAAAATTAAAAATCCTTCCAAATTAAATTAATGTAATTAAAATAGTCAAAGATAAATGTAACAATATCTTCTTATAGGGCTTACCAAAAAAATATCTTCTTATAGGGAATAGAATCTGGATTCACTTCCCAAAAGCAAAAGTTAAAAAAAAAAATCAAGAAAATATTTAGGATATACATTTAAAACATAAAAAAAGTTGACTAAGATATAATTTGATAGGATAACCGTTAGAAAATACCTTTAAAAAGAGTAAACCTAATTCGCCTACAAATAAAAATGCGCTTTTCCTTTTCCTCTTTCTTCTCACTTTTTTTCTCTGTTGCATCATCTTCCAAACTCCCGAAGAAGAAGAAAATAACTACAATGAGTCAACAACCTCCTGCTGTTGGTGTTCCTCCTTCTCATGGTCACTCCTTACTCTTCTGCTTTTGATTATTTGAATTATTATGGTCTCACTTCTCTTCGCTTTTTGTTTAAGATTTGAGTTTTTTCTAACTACTTCTCCAAAATATGATATAAAGTGTTGTTTAGATTCTGAATTTTGATTTCGAAATTCGTGTTATTCTGCTTTGATGGATCTGAATACGTTATCTATATCTCGATCTGAATAGCTTATCCGGCGGAAGGACCACCCAAGGACGCTTATCCACCTCCGGGACAACCCTATCCTCAGCAAGGATATCCTCCTCCGCAGGGATATCCTCAACAAGGTTATCCTCCTCAAGGTTATCCTCCGCAGGGGTACCCTGAACAAGGATATCCTCAACAAGGTTACCCACCTCAGCAACAACAGCAACAGAAACACAGTCCTGGTATGCTTGAAGGATGGTAAGTTATTTGCTCGACTTTAAATTGTTCTTTCAATGTTTTTTCAGTTTTTGGTTCGAGAATTGTTGATCCTTAGAGAGAATTCATGGTTTTTTATATCATTTGATTGAATCGGTAGTACCATGTCATGTCACGTTTGTTCATAAGTTTGTTTTCATTTGGATTTGGTCCTCACCTTATAGTAATGCATAGAAAGATGTTGAATCTGATAGTGCTGATCTGAGTGTAAGATATAATTCAAACCTCAGAACCGAAGGTTATTAGAAAAGATGTGTGCCATCATGTCTTCATTACTCAGAAGTTTGTTTTCTTTCTCACTTTGTGGAGTTATCTGGCTAATACATGTTGTGTTCAGTACTGGATATGACTGAGTATGGTGATTTGCTTTTGCAGTATTGCTGCTCTGTGCTGTTACTGTGTCTTGGACGCTTGCTTCTGAGTGGAGGTCTCCGCTTGAAGCTGCAAAATTGGTTTATACCGATGATCTCATCTCATTCTCTTTCGTTTCTCTACAGACTTGACTCTCTTCTAAGCATTTTATCTTAGTTACTATTAGATTATTTGGATTTTGCCAAATGGGAATGTAAATGGTTGGGTGACCCAATTCATGTTGCACATTATTGGCTTTTACCCTCTGCTTTTTCTTCCTAGCTTCATCTAATGATTGCACCCTATTTATTTAGTATGATCATTTTGATACCAAAATTCAACAATTTGTAAAACTGATAACACCTTCATAGCCAACTTAAAGAACTTGCTTTTATATAAGGCAACGATAGAAAGAAATAAGAACAAATTGTAAAGAGCTAGGACAGTGATATTTGCGTTGAAATTACGCTGGAATTACAAGAATTCAAAGATCCACACGAGGCACATTAGAGGTTTTTTAAAATCTAGAAAACACTCTGTTTTTTGGGTTAAGGTCAGCCTTAAATAACAGCCAATCCTGATATACCCTTGAAACTTGATAGATAAATGACCTTATTGAGTTAACGAAAGAAAAGACATGAGAATTGATGAAGCTATGACAAAAACCAGATGTATCACATGTCATCTTCGATCCAAAGTGGCTGCTTCTTCCATGTTTGTGACTGATTAGTCTTCTTTTCACGTATAAACAGAGACAGAGAAGCACGAGTTTCATCAATCACTACTAAACCATCTCTCTTTTGGGTTTTCTCCAGTTTTGGATTGGTGGCGACAAGGCTTGTCGTAGCCGGAGGAGAAGCTCGTGGGTAGAAGAAGTCGGTCGGGAAGAAACTATATTGAAGGCCGGCCATTTCCTACTTCAGCCCAGTGTTTTCTCTTTGGTGAGTTTTAGGTTTAAAGAAAAATTGTTTGTTTGTTAAGCGACTATTTATTGGCGAGACAAGAGAGAGAGCCAGAGAGCTGACTTTACCTAAATGCAGAAACTTAAGGTGTAAAATGTAAAAGTCTGAAACAATGGGACCTATATTCTTGAAAAAACTTGGGGTTATTTTTGTTCATTATGCGAATCAGTTAGCGTAAATAAGGATATTCGAAGAATTATTTCACTATATTCTAGGGCGGTGGTTGATTTGTTCAAGAATTTTAGAATCAAATCGAAACACTTCACTCGAAACATTTTAAAATCGTGATAATTTTTCATGTCTTTGAATGGCCACATAAATCTTATGGTATTTATATATGCGGAAAAAGAGAGTAGTATACACTTAACTATATTCATCCATATTTATGATTTTCTGTGGTCAAGACTTGGTTTTAGTAATATAAGGATTGTCTTCTTGTTACTGAAAAAGACAGACGTTCGACTCTTAATATAATAATTATCACGAGGCGTTATTCATGCTTCATTAGGTTTATATGACCAATCAATACTTCTAATTATATAAGCAGTTTTATTAACATAACATTCAATTGTCTCGTATCAAAAGAGCTTTTTTCTACATTTTGGGCACAACAAAAGAGAACCTTAATTATCTACACAAAAAGGGTTATATTTACTTTGAAGTTTGAACTATGAAAGGTCTTTAAACTGGTATTCACTTCACGAATGATAATATTCAAACGAATTGAACTTGTATGAAAGTCCAATTAAAGGTTTTATCGGGTATATGGACCTCGTTTATTTGGGCACTAAACGAATTGAACTTGTATAAAAGCCCAATTAAAATCAAAGAAACCCAACTCAAGCCCAATAAGGGATTACCTTCAAGCTTCCAGTGTCATCACTGTCGCCTAAAACCCTAAAAAACCCTAGTCCTTTATAAATTACCAATCAGTCGTCTCCTCTTTTTCCGCTACAACTTTTAACGCCTCCTCCTCCATTTTTCAAAACCCTAATCCGACCGGAGCCATGGCGGAGGTCGACATCTCACACTCGAAGAAGAAGAAGCAAGACAAAACGGAGAACGATGCCGCCGACACCGGAGACTACATGATCAAGCCACAGAGTTTCACTCCAGCCATCGACACTTCTCAGTGGCCCATCCTCCTCAAGAACTACGACCGCCTCAACGTCCGTACCGGTCACTACACTCCAATCAGCGCCGGTCACTCTCCTCTGAAACGTCCTCTTCAAGAGTATATCAGGTACGGTGTCATCAATCTCGATAAACCCGCGAACCCTTCTTCTCACGAGGTCGTTGCTTGGATTAAGCGTATCCTCCGTGTTGAGAAAACCGGTCACAGTGGTACTCTTGACCCAAAAGTCACTGGAAACCTCATTGTCTGTATTGACCGAGCCACACGGCTTGTGAAATCGCAGCAAGGTGCGGGTAAAGAGTACGTTTGTGTTGCTCGGCTTCACTCAGCTGTCCCTGATGTTGCTAAAGTAGCTAGAGCTCTTGAATCGCTCACTGGAGCTGTGTTTCAGAGGCCTCCTTTGATCTCTGCTGTTAAAAGACAGCTTAGGATTAGGACAATCTATGAAAGCAAGCTGCTTGAGTATGATGCTGATAGGCATTTGGTTGTTTTCTGGGTTTCTTGTGAGGCGGGTACTTACATTAGGACTATGTGTGTTCACTTGGGTTTACTTCTTGGGGTTGGTGGGCATATGCAGGAGCTTAGGAGGGTTAGGTCTGGGATTTTGGGTGAGAATAATAACATGGTTACTATGCATGATGTGATGGATGCCCAATTTGTGTATGACAACTCCAGAGATGAGTCTTATCTTAGGAGGGTGATTATGCCTCTTGAGATGATATTGACGAGTTACAAGAGACTTGTTGTCAAGGATTCTGCTGTGAATGCTATCTGTTATGGTGCTAAGTTGATGATTCCTGGGTTGTTGAGATTCGAGAATGACATTGATGTTGGTACTGAAGTCGTTCTTATGACTACCAAGGGTGAGGCGATTGCCGTTGGGATTGCTGAGATGACAACATCTGTGATGGCTACTTGTGATCATGGTGTGGTAGCTAAGATCAAGCGTGTGGTGATGGATAGAGATACCTACCCGAGGAAGTGGGGATTGGGACCAAGGGCTTCTATGAAGAAGAAGCTTATTGCTGATGGGAAATTGGATAAGCATGGGAAGCCTAATGAGAAGACTCCGGTTGAGTGGAGCAGGAATGTGGTTTTGCCTACCGGTGGAGATGCTATAATTGCTGGTGCTGCTGCTGCTCCTGAGGAGATAAAGGCTGACGCTGAGAATGGAGAAGCAGGGGAAGCGCGTAAGCGTAAGCATGATGATAGCAGTGATAGCCCTGCTCCTGTAACAACCAAGAAATCTAAAACCAAAGAAGTTGAAGGAGAAGAGGCTGAAGAGAAGGTGAAGTCTTCTAAGAAGAAGAAGAAGAAGGATAAGGAAGAGGAGAAAGAAGAGGAAGCCGGGTCTGAGAAGAAGGAAAAGAAGAAGAAGAAAGATAAGAAGGAGGAGGTTATAGAAGAGGTAGCTTCACCAAAGTCTGAGAAGAAGAAGAAAAAGAAGAGCAAAGACACCGAAGCTGCTGTTGACGCAGAAGATGAATCAGCAGCAGAGAAGAGTGAGAAGAAAAAGAAAAAGAAGGATAAGAAGAAGAAGAACAAAGACAGTGAGGATGATGAGGAATGAGATGGGTTTGCGTTATGGTGCTTTTTAAGTTTTGAACTCTTTTGATTTTGCGGTATCTATCTACTCTGGAACAAAGTGAGACAAAAGGCATTTTATGCTTGTATTCTACGTCTCGCTTACGTTACCAGATTTTATGTTTTTGTAAGGTTAGTTTCAGTTCTAAGCAGATTCTCCCTTTAGTTATATGACTGTGGTCTCTCTCTCTGTTTTTGGTCTTTGCCCTTCTTGTCTGTCTGTTTGTCTGTTTGGCAACGAGGATAATAATAGACCTAAATCAGTATTAAAAGTTACGGGTTTTTAACTTTCAACAAACGGGCCTTAGCCCTGACCAAAAAATGGGCCTGATTACGAGAACTCAGTCCTTTGTTGTCTGTCGCTGGGTCTAGAGATGATTATCTCGGATAATACCGAACTTATTTAATACGAACCAGAGATGTTTGAATTCAACGGTTTTATATTCGTCGAGTTTCAAAAAACAGAGACTATTTGTGCAAAAAGACAATTTTTTATTCTTTTGCAATTTGTCGTGTTCGCGAGTTTATGTTCCCAAAATTAGAAAGTCCAAAGATTAGCTTGGGTCTTACTTAGATCGCCAATTTTGTCTCATAGCAAAAATGAATCTCAGGTTTCATTTAAATGAATTTCCTCTGTTCTTCGCTAAAAACGAAATCTTGAAGTCCTCTATTATACATCGGAATCTTTTCTTTTTCTATGTTATCTTGCAGATCCCTATGCCTCCCATCACTTGCTGTCTCATCTTTCTCAATTTCATTCCTCGGTGGGTTAGCGATATCTCCTTCTCTTCTCTAATGGGTTTGAAAAAATCGATTTTTTGATTCATCTGATTCTGGTCTTACAGACAAAATTGGCATCTGGGTTCGATTCTTTGTGTCCGTCGTAAAAACCAGTGATTAGGTTCTCGTCTTCGAGTCGGAGACAATGGATATAAGCAACGAAGCAGGCGTTGATGCGTTCTCAATTATAGGACCCACGACTATAATCGGAAGAACAATTGCCGTCCGGATCTTGTTCTGCAACTCCGTGTCTATATTCAGACACAAAGTTTTCAGAATTCTCAAATTTTTCCTCAGAGGAGGTAGGGTTTTACTATCACCGTTTGTGTCCTTGCTACATCCCAGGAATCCACAAGGGATATTAGTAATGGTGACGACGATGGCCTTTCTGTTGAACCGCTACACAAGCTTAAAAGCAAAGGCTGAGATGGCTTACAGGAGAAAATTTTGGAGGAACATGATGAGAGCTGCATTGACATATGAGGAATGGTCTCACGCCGCAAAGATGCTAGATAAAGAGACTCCCAAGGTGAACGAGACAGATCTTTTTGATGTGGAGCTCGTAAGTAATAAGCTTGATGAACTTAAGCATAGACGTCATGAGGGCTCTCTTAGAGACATTATTTTCTGTATGAGAGCTGATCTTGTGAGAAATCTCGGTAATATGTGTAACCCTGAGCTTCACAAGGGAAGGCTTCACGTGCCGAGACTCATCAAAGAGTATATCGATGAGGTCTCTACACAGCTTAGGATGGTTTGCGACATGGACACTGAAGAGCTTTCTCTGGAGGAGAAACTTTCTTTTATGCATGAGACCAGACACGCGTATGGAAGAACAGCTCTACTTCTCAGTGGAGGAGCTTCTCTTGGGGCTTTCCATCTTGGTGTGGTCAAGACGCTTGTGGAACATAAGCTATTGCCAAGAATTATAGCTGGTTCAAGCGTGGGGTCTGTAATGTGTGCGGTTGTGGGGACAAGGTCATGGCCCGAGTTGCAGAGCTTCTTTGAAGGGTCCTGGCATGCTCTGCAGTTCTTTGATCAGATGGGAGGAATTTTCACTACTGTGAAGCGGGTTATGACTCAAGGCGCAGTCCATGAGATCCGGCATCTGCAATGGAAGTTGAGGAATCTCACCAACAATCTCACATTCCAAGAAGCTTACGACATAACAGGACGGATTCTAGGGATAACAGTTTGTTCCCTGAGGAAACACGAGCCGCCTAGATGTCTCAATTATCTGACTTCGCCTCATGTTGTGATATGGAGTGCAGTGACTGCATCTTGTGCTTTCCCAGGTCTTTTCGAAGCTCAAGAACTCATGGCCAAAGACAGAACTGGAGAGATTGTTCCTTATCATCCACCATTTAACTTAGATCCTGAAGAGGGCTCAGCATCAGTTCGGCGCTGGAGGGACGGTAGTTTGGAGATGGACTTACCGATGATACAACTCAAAGAGCTTTTCAATGTCAACCATTTCATTGTCAGTCAAGCCAACCCTCACATAGCACCCTTCTTGAGGATGAAGGAGTTTGTGAGAGCTTGTGGAGGTCGATTTGCAGCAAAGGTATGATTCATAATCTATCTAGTTAATCCACAATACTTATAATCCAATGCCTAATTCTATCTCTTAATCATTCCAAAGCTCGCGCAACTCGCGGAGATGGAAGTGAAGCATAGATGTAATCAAGTACTAGAACTCGGGCTTCCTCTAAGAGAAGTAGCTTCACTATTTGCTCAAGAATGGGAAGGCGATGTCACAATTGTCATGCCAGCTACTTTTTCTCAGGTAAACTAAATAATGATTCCCAACTAGAAAACTTCCTCACTCTTAATCCAATTATTAATGTATAGAGGTTCTATATGTTTCCGGGTTCAGTACTTGAAGATCATACAAAATCCAAGCAATGTAGAGATTCAAAAGGCAGCAAATCAAGGAAGGAGATGCACCTGGGAAAAACTAGCAGTAATCAAAGCAAACTTCGGGATCGAACTAGCACTCGACGAGTGCGTCACCGTTCTTAACCACATGCGCCGCCTTAAACGCAGCGCAGAAAGAGCCGCTGCTTTCTCCGCCATCTCTTCCTCTCCACCATCTAAACATCTTTTGGCCGGAACCAATAGATTCAACGCCTCCAAAAGAATCCCTTCCTGGAATTGTATAGCTCGTCAGAACTCCTCCGGATCCGTCGATGATGATGTCCTAGCTGAAGCTTCACGGTTGTACCAGCATATCGTGGTTGGATCTGGGAGGAATAGTAATCGAACCAGTAACTTAAGCCATACCTATGACGCAGGAAGCGAATGTGATTCTCCAGAAGCTGAAGATTGGACTAGATCTGGCGGACCATTGATGAGGACCAATTCTGCTCAGATGTTCACTGACTACGTCCAGAATCTCGACGCCGTTGATCCGGAACAGATTAGAGCTTCGGAGAACGATTCGATTGTAGCTGCTTCGTCGTCTTCTCATAGCATCACTGTCACGGAAGGCGATTATCTTCAGACGGGAAGAACACACAATGGATTTGTGTTGAATCTCGTTAGAGGAGAGAATTTGAGGATGAATTCAGAGCCGGAAGATAGCCAAAACGAAAGTGAAATTCCGGAGACTCCGGAAAGCGTGCAACTTGATTCGCCGGAAAAGGACATTATTGACGGAGAGAGCTCGGCGTCGGAAGACGGAGACGCTCAGGCGAATCTAATCCATGACCATGAGTAACACTGTAGACACTTATGACTGACCAAGTCAAAGAGAATTTCCTCTCTTCTAAAGGACTAGGTTGCAAAACCTATACAGTGCTTCAAAATTTTGTAGAGTAGTCCTCTAGTTTTGAGAAAATCTTATTTTAGCCACAAAGCTTCTTCAATTTTCAAGTTTCACCAAACTATTTTTTTCCTTCGGAGCAGAAGTAATGTTATTATATTATTGCAGGATTTGTATTTTTCATATGGCTACAAAGTTACAAGCTCCGACCATTTGTTGTTTGTCTTTGAATACACTAATGTACATATTGTAGTGGTGATGACATTGACACTTCCATAAATGTTGGCTTTTTTTCTTTGCTATTATTGTTTTTTTTAGCCTCACTTTACCCAAAAGGAAAGGAAATGCTACGATCAAGATCACTGTAATGCATTGTTTGATTATAAGAAAATTGAATAATGTAAATCCAACGACCTAATATTAATCAAGCTTATACATGTCAAGATATAACTCAAGATCTTTATCCATCTATATATAAATGACCCTTTTGTTTGTGTTCCCTTCCACTCTCCATGACTCCATGGAGTTAACGTTTAAATTTGTTCGCATGGCCATATACATAGAGAAAAAAAGAATACCATAACAACAATTTAATTAGATATTGAATATGTTTATCTTAATTAAAGGATGATGGTTATCAAAAAAGGATGATAGGGACTACAAAAAGACCTAGAAATGGTGGTGGTGGTGATGATACATCGTTGATGGGTCATGATGATGATGATGCAGATTCATTCCTTCCCTTTGATTGCTATTGTCATCTCCAATATCACGATTTGTAGCACCAAGATTCAGATAAACCAATCTTGAATCCAAACTACTTCCGCTCGTGTGTTCGTCTTTCATCCTAGGGTAGATCATTGTGTTGTTATCGTTACTGTTATTGTTTCCTTCTTCGCGTGATATAACCAATGCCGCGGACTGGACCAGCTCGAGACAAAGCCTAAGCTTATTGGGCTCAATGTGAGTCAATCCAGGAATTGCCCCCTTGAACAAAAAATCTGACGTTAGGGTTCGAAGGATGTCGAGAGGAGTGATTCCATCCACTGTCTGGACGTTAGGGTCGGCGTGGTGGTCGAGTAAAACAGCCACCATGTCCGGAGACACCATTTCAGCCGCAATGTGAAGAGCGGTTTTCCCTGTGGGACCCGCGGGATAGTTCACATCAGCTGCTCCAAGCTCAAGAAGTGCCTTTACAACCTCTCTACTACAATTTTCAACCGCGTAAATCAAAGCTAGGGACTCATCTAGATTGAGTCCTTCTCCCATCACCATTAGCTTCACAAGCTCGACATCAGAGGAGTCCAATGCACGTCTCATCCTCCTGATCTTCTGGTCTTCGAGGTCTAAAGTCGAGGTTAGGTCATGGTGGTGAGGCATTAGTGAACGGAGAGGCATTGAAGATTTGAGACGGAGCTCCTCAATCTTGGCTACAAGTTCGATTGGGAGATGTTTGGCTAGAATCTCTTGTGGAAGACCGGATTTGGCGATTAAGTAAGAGCAAGTAGTCCATAATTGATGCATGTCTTGCTTTCTTGAAGCTATGAGCACTTTCATCACATCTTCAATGGAGGCTTTCTCCACCATACTTGTCAAATGTTTCTGTGAGGGAAAAAAACACAGTTGGCTTTAAAGACAAAACAATATTGAAGTTAGAGACACTATATATCCACCACTTCCATTTCATTGGATGAATATCATTTTCATTATAAAGGAGTTGTTTCACGCGACTATGGTTCAAGAGATTATTATATATGGAGAAGAATACAAAATGAAATGGCAAAATTGCTTAAGCGAGAAAAATCTAGTTACACTAAAAGCCTATAAAATGATAAAATTCTTTTAAATTAGGTCATTGCATTTGAGAAATTGCGGGAATGCTGAACGGAAACAGCGATCCTCACAAATATGCGATTACTAATATCATGCAAAATCGCAGAATGAATGATTAAGACAATTCTCAATTTTTGGGACTACTAATAAAATCACTGTTTTTTTCTCCAAGTTACTATTTTAGAAGATATTTTCTACTAAATAAAGAGTATGTATATTAAAAAAATAAAAGCATCATTCCATTTTAAGGAAATTTCTCGGTGTGCAAAACACATCAGTCCATTGCCGTCTAAATCTGGAAAGAAAGTTGCACTACGTGCAATGCAAGCAATCTTTAAGCTTAGTTACACATGAAATCAAGAAAATAACAACTCCTATCTATATATCCACATATGTTTATTGTTAATAGTCTTCAACAAAAAAATGTTTATCATGATCAATATATAGAGTTTCAGAATTCATCTCAACCGAACCAAACTAAAACAAATCCGTAGATTAGTTTACCAAGATCAAGATCAAAGAACAAGAATCATTAACCTAAATAAAGATAATTAGTACCTGAGTAAGCAACGCGAGCTGCTCGACGCCAAAGTAGCGAGCGGCGGCTAAAATATCTAAAGAGAGATCGACGGCTGCAGTGCAATGCGTGTGCCAGCATCCTCTATCTCCACAATTCGATCTTGGCTCGTGCTTATGTGGTACAATTGAGACTTGACCACTGTACAAGAATTGAAGTAGAAGTAAGAAAACTTCGTAACCGACTGAGTTAACCGGTATGACTCCTCCTACTGCGGCTGCTCTGGCTCCTGATCCGGTTTGGTTAGCGGGTTCAGCTCCGGGTTGCGAAGGATCAGATTCACAGAAGAATTTGCGGAAGAAGAGGCTACGAGCAGCGAGGATGCAACGGTGAGCGTGGACTAGACGGCCTTCGACGCTGAAAGTGACATCGGAGAAAGCTTGACCGTTGATTAAGAGGTTTAGGTAATCCAATGACATAGATTTGAGTGATTCTTCGAAAGTATTGCTCATAGCTCCTTTGTTGATTTCTTTGATACAACAAATTAGGGTTTTAAAAGAACGAAAAAAATGTCGTACCCTTTGATTTTAGTATGCTGTAGGATATATAGAATAGGGTTTTCTTTCGTAAGCAAATATTTCTTTAAGTGAAGAAGAGTCACAAGCTTTTATATATCTTTAGAAGCTTATGGAGAAGATGAAGAAGAGAGAGAGAGACTATAGTGTTTAGAAGATTGGTTTGTGGGTAGATAGATAGATATAGTGAGAGAAAGAGACAGAGATCTGAATGGGCGGACCGGGGGGTCTCGAATTAAATTTATAATAAAATGATTAATGTCGACGTTTGTGCTTTTATTTATTGGCCACTAGCATTTGGAGTTTTGTAGTATTTGATTTTTTTTTGTCATCAGAAGCATATCAGTAATTAGAGTTTAGAGAGAAATGACAAAGTGAGAAAAGGGTATGTTAAGCATAGAAGTATGGGCCGTATCCATTTGGGGGCAATCGAATATAAAAGATGAAATGATTAGTTTTGTGAATATAAAAGTAGAAAGAAATAGAGAGAGATTTAAGTATTTTAATAATCATAAGATATGTAAATATCATTAGCTACCGACTAACTATGGACCCAAATCAACCCCGTGTGTCACGTAACACTTAGTCGTATACATAATCACGAACTAAATTAGTTGCAAGGAAAATAAAATCATGAAAAAGAGCCTTTGGCAACTGTCTTTTTGGCTTGGTTCACGACATACGTGAAACTTAATCAACGATATCATATTATATAACATAAAAACATGTATATATATATATTTTTTTTTTTTCATCATATATATGGGGTGTCTGCGTCACCTAATGCTAATAAAATGAGGACTACTTCGATGAAAAAAGTGGTTTAGAGATTAGAGAGATGCCATTTTTTTTTTTAATGGGCAAACTAAGGTTAGAGAGATACCATAAGAATATAATTGTGCATTTTAGTATAATGGTGATGAAGTCGAAAGATTGTGCAGTAAAATGATAGAGAAATTAAGCAAATTAATTGATCTCAACCAAAAAAATTTAACATTCAAAATTGGGGAAATTCTCTAAATACCACATTTTTGAGTTTTTCTTCCAAAACTCTACTTAAATGGAGGAAATACAAACTTTAAATTGAAAATAGGAAACTTAATATAATATTTTAATTTTATTTGTAATTTCTTTTGATTGAATAAAAATATTTTACATAAAAATTTGTGGTATTATTAGAAAAATAAACTAATTATCGTATTTTTGAAATAAAAATTTAATAAGTGTCATATTTTAGGGTAATTTCTATTATTATTCTTTTAATTGTTGGTTTGAATCGATTTATTTTTCTCCTGTTGGTTTGGATCGACCATATTTACAATGTTTTATCGTGTGTGTCGCATTTATATGTGTGCCATCGTCAGTCGTCACGGCACGACACGTCCATGAAACTTTTTTTTTTTTTTAAAGCATTCACCACATTTATCGCAGAAAAAGAACAGACCAACCATGATCACTATTCGAACCCATATGCATGCGTATTAAATTGCTAATATAATTATGTATAAAGATGGGATAAAATGGTAAACTGGACAGGACGGTGATGGATAAGAACATTGGCCTAATTCGTTAAGGCAAAACCAATGAAAGTCTCCACTGTACTAACTTAAGTGAATGTGATTTGATGGTCTGGTGTTTGACCGTTGGTCCATTTCTGACCGTCTCTTCTCTTGTTTCCCCACTTTTTATCCTACATCACATTACATAATCTCTTTATTTCCTACATGTTCATAAAAATTAGGATTTTGAAAAGAACGTAAATGATTATGAAGTTTCTCTAACCGAACCAAAAAATAAAAATAAAACCTTCATGTCCATGGACCATGATGATAATTGATTATGTTACAGAGGAGAGGCGTGCAAACTTATTACCCAGAAAAACGTTAATTAAGTTCAGGAGCTTTTATTCGTCAATAATATATATTATACAAGTTGAATATGAATAAGTAAAAATCTTCTAACAAATATTATTGTTCTCTAAATTTTGGTCATGTTTTAAAATTAGTGACAAATACAAAAGAAATTTCTAATGTAGATTTTTTGTAATCAATCTATCATTCCAATCTACATCTTTTTGTTTCATTTTAAGTGACTTTTTTTTTATTCCATAAAGTTATTAGTGGCGCAAATATATATTTTAAAGTAAATAATACAACTGGTAATACATATTTTAGCTAATTTTATGAAATATGAACTAATAACTAAAATACATTTTAGCGGTATACTACATATGCTTCAAGAAGTTGAAAGAATCAGTTTGTTTAAAAATTAAGAGGCAAAAAATATAATTCAGATGGGATAAGAAAACCAAAAGTAATAAATAATGAAAATTTTGAGAAATTGGTGGAGGAGAGTCGAAGGGCATGGGGATGCGTGTCTGCCGGGTTGATCGGGTCCTTCTGTCGGACCGCTACAATATTTTTGTGTTGTTGTTTTTTTTTTACATATATTTTTGTTGTTGTAGTAAGTATCTTTTAAAATCATTATTCAAGGATGGATAACATTCAATTTGATAAATCACTTCGATTAAAATTCTTAAGCATGTTTCCTTGAGGAAAGCAGAAAAATTGTATAACTACTAATCTACTATTTATACAAATAATAATCATAAATGGTATTCCCATCGGATGGACCGTTAAACTGGAGGAGTGCTTCTCGAATGAAATATTCTTCAAATGGTACACCCATATGAGGTCAGTCAGGAACACACGTGCGGGTTGCTATACATTTCCTTTTGATTTCCATATTTTGCTTAGACAGAAAAATAAAGAAGAAAAGAACAGTTTATTTTTCCCAAATCCATCAATTTTTGACGAAAACAATATATACAAATTGGTTTTAACTTGTGCTATAGCTGAGAAAAAGTGGTATATATTAGTGTAAAAAGGATGACAACACAAGAAGGCACTGGCAGTCGTATGATAAGAAAGAGATCCGATTTGACGTTTGTCTTGTCTTTTCACTCTCTCTCTCTCAAAAAATAAATAAAAACAATTTCCTTTTTTGTTGTTTTCTTCGACCATGAAAATGAATTTCCGTGCATACAATAAAATATTTCAAATTTGATCTATACATATGTCATATGTGATATGTCACACTCTCTCATGTATAATATAGTTTAATTTCCTTTATTATAAAGATTTACTTTCAGTGGATCCCTTGGATGACCGGATCCTAGGGTTTTGCTTTCTGATCTCTTTACTGGATTTTTTTTGTTCATTCACTTTTGTCAATAGAGAATCATCTCGAAGTTTTTACAGATATTAATTAAGTTAGTGATAGATTAAGACTCCGATTAGAACATTCTAATTAATTACTCATTGTCGGATTCCAAATTACACGTCTTACCGACATGATTATTCTCATGTATGACATTTTTATTGCTATTCATTTTTAACCGAAAATCTCCTATCAAAACTTTTACTAATTTCTAGCATCTAAAACAATCAAGTTAATATGTAGTTAACAAATGAAAATGGACAAGTCCATCAAACCAATATAAATTGATTCGCGATCTCGGTGAAAAACAATACTATATGTGTAGAGAATTAATATAAACTATTTATAAATAATGAAGTTGTCCTTATGAAAATAAAATTTGACTAACACATTTTATAAATCGCCACTCATTCATTCGTAAATTACTTTTTTTTCTTCTTGTTTCCATTTATTTGAATTTTGTTGAGAGTTGAGACCAGCTAGAATTTACTGTCAATTTCCTGTCAATTTTTTAAATTTTCTATTAAGTTACAAGATCAAGGGAAATGTTAAATGTATAACACCTAATTCCTGAAACTAAATATACCTATTTTGTAAGTAGACAAGTGAAATTATCCACTTAAGACTTAACTAGTATAATTAATACTGCATTTGATTTGTATACTGTTCTTGAACAGTTAATAACTAACGAATGAGTATGAACTAATAAAGAATATGGACATGCCCTCCTTTGAATGTATTATCTCTTTCACACATGCCACACATGTTCACGGTAATGCATAACTACATGTTGTTATGTATCATATCTTCGTTTATCCACTATATTAGTAATACCTTTCACTATTTACTTTCCAATTTTTGTTGACATATAGTAATATGTATGCATGCTTAACGCCTCTAGATACATACACACAACTACACAAGAGATCCACCTAGATTATATCAACATGTAAGATATAAACTGAATACATGTCAAGAAATATTTGATAAGCTAAGATTAGATATCATAACATCCTTTACTAAACGAATGGATTACGGATTCAAGAAATAATGGAATGGAAAATAGGTCAGAAATGTTTTTACTTTTTAGTTAAAAGGAAAAAGTTTTTATTTTGTTTGTTTGGAAAACATTTGTCATCTGCCATAATGCTATAATAGGGGTCAAATGGAGGCTAGTTTTTCGTTCATTTAGTCAACGATTTGGGACATATATGGGTCATCCAATTAAATAATATATAAACTAAAATCGAAAATCCCAAAAGACATTTATATTTGTATACAACGTATCTCTACTTCCTTGAACCCGAATCACTGAGAGGGGAAAATCTTTGTTTAATACAGAGAACCAGAGGCATATTGACTGACAGAGACTAAAGATACAAAGAAACTACTTGTGCTTATTAATTATAGAGTTTGGTCAAATGACCATAAATGAAGAAAAAAAACAAATGACAAATTTTCTTATTTCAAAAACTAAAGGTAAATATTTGTGTGTGGAAAGAGAGAGACAAGAAAAGCTGGAGTTTCCAGTTCTGCCGCTAAGTATTGTGGCATGAGACAGAAGAAGTGCTTGTTAAGGATTGTATATGATAAAGAAAATAAATTGTAATTTGAAGAAAGAAAGAATAATAAAGAAGACAGGGGGTGAAACAGTAAATCTTAACTGCTCTTTGTTTGGAGAAAGAAGAAATTTTACTTCAACAGTAAAAAGTTAAAACATAGAACAAAATCTTTTAGTGTGGTCATGTATAATAATGCTCTTGTTTCCAAAGGCTGTTATTACCCTATCTGCAAACCATGTCCACCTACTTTCTCGATCAAAGCTTCTCAACTTTCTAATCAATTGCATGCAAAAAACAAAAAATGTGAACATGCATACATATTTACTATAGAATATGTTATTATGTCTTAATATATAAGTCTACTTGTCCTTATACTTCAAGTCTATGTCTATTATTTGATATTCCATAGATCGCTGTTCAAAGTCATACCTCATTTATGAAGGAGTATCTATCATTTAATTCTATTTGAAACGGTGTTCTTAAGATTTCACCTAGCTAGCTAAATTTATCCAGAGAATTGTGAACTATCCACCCAAAAGTATCCAACCATTACTCTAAATCTTTATTTCAACCGAAACGACTTCAACAAATACTAAATATGCCGATCAATCTTAATGGTTATGATTAAGATCTAAAACAGTAAGACGATCGATTTATCATCGCAGCTAAATTCCTTTTTTCGTTCTCTGTCTCAATTAACCAGCAGATTTAAACCTTTGCTTCCAAATCTCCAAAACATCTTTTTACTCACCAAAAAAAAAAATCTCCAAAACATCTTTTCTCTTTCCTTTATAAACTCTTAATTAGGTAAACTCGAACTTTCCACGAAGTTGAGCTGAAACGGGATATATGTGTAAAGGCGAATAATCTGTTGAAAAGAATACACTGTGGTTATAGAAATTTACGCGTTTTGTAAATCACATTATATTTTTAGAATTACACTCCGCTTCCCAAAACAGATATGTTTACCAATAATTTTCCTAAATCATCCCGGAATCATTACATTGCATGTATCCTTATATATTTTTGAATATCCATCTCTTGATACTATCTCCTCAAAAAAAGCTCCCCCAACACTACCGAGCGAATATAATTCATCTTTCATGTCTAACCACATTTATATATACATATTCGTATTTACATACAGCTTCAAAGAGTTATTAATTCACTAAAATTGATTTTAGAGTATTAATTGCTTAGTTTAGACTTCAGATCAAATAAACGTAGTCTCGTCTACCAAATCAGCTCTAAACTTTTAACACTGATCAAATGAGCACAGATATGTATAAGTGTATATATGTATGGGGAGTAAGATATTGTCGAGATGCAAAAAAATGATTTGACAAGACAAGACAGTTTGTATGCTTTTGCGTGTGAAGTGATGTGTGATGTGGACTTGTGTTGACTTGACCTCTCATTCTCTTCCTTTCTCTCCTTCTCCTTTTTTTATTTTCATGATTTTGTCTTCTTTTTTTCCGCTACCCAATTAATTTATAATCGGCTTATTTGCATTGCCAGCAACTTATCTGACCATTAGTACTCTACAACATTCATCCTTTGATGCTCTCCATCCCTTACATCAGATGCTGTTAACTAAATGTTGAACTAATCGATAGTATATATATGTTCTTTTAGAACCCTCGTGGTACGCATGAAAATTTGGTTTTGGATAGTTTGCTTGTAAAATCATAGATTTTTTCAGAAGAGAATGCAACATGCAACATCTCCAACCAAAATATTTTCTTCCACCTGTTTTTTTTTTTTTTT
>Ga0041059_1001565_pt1 | contig 18010 bp, 15 predicted proteins | sample AraColnosormetaG_FD_56232 | JGI IMG/M metagenome (GOLD analysis project Ga0041059, IMG submission 56232) | Arabidopsis roots microbial communities from North Carolina, USA - Col MF nosort | ecosystem: Host-associated > Plants > Roots > Unclassified | place: USA: North Carolina | collected...
CAAGTTGCAAGATCATCAAGAGGAATGGGTTTAAAGCCTACCACCTAAGAGGAAGTTTGATGGTAACCCCACCTACAAAGATTGGAGATCCCATGACATAGATTCAAAGGGACAACTAAATCAAACTAAATCTGTTATAAGCACTGAGAGACTGTTGTCTCTTCCTAGTTCCTAAAATAATGTACAGTGCTTCCTGTATGTGTAAAGATTAAGCATTTGCTTTCAATGATTTGAACCTAGCTTTGTAAGATATGTGAAGTATTTACATGATATTTTTTAAAATACAAGCAGCTAGTAAATCACCTTGTGAGTGTGAAATGGGGCCGTTTCTAGGAGAATATGTGAGGCTATACTCTCTAAGTTCACTCATGATTAACCAGGCATGTTCAAGGCCACAATGAACAAAAACAAAGAACCACATTCTACGAGAAAATGAAGCTGTGTTATACTTGCTGTCTAAGTTTGCATCAAACTCCGGATGGTTAAAGACATCATGTTCACCATCTGGCCGAGTAAACTCGACAGGTACTAACAATCAGTAGGTTCAAAGCAGATAAACGCCACCAACTCAAATACAGTTAATTTTCGTTTATGCTCTCGAAGGTCTGTCTAGCTAGTTGCTTTAGTCCTTAGGATTAGTAAAGTTTTCATATGTTTAGACTTATTTCTATTCATGTGGGGGTTTGTTGGAACTTTTTTTACTTAAAATTTTTCCGGTGACTTTCCGGCCAAATTCCAGCCAAACGGCTGAACAGAATTATCGGGTCATTAGTGCATTGGAAAGCTGGTAAAGAGTACTACAAAATGGTATACTCATACGTCAAAAACGGAGTTGTATTGAATGAGAAATAATGGTGTAAAGTGGGATACTTGGGCCAAACCGGACCAAACCGAACCGAACCGGGCTGAACCGGGCTGCGGGTTGTCGGGACGTCCCGTCGTCGGCTCAAGGGCTGTCGGGCTTGCGGACCGTCATGCTTGTGAGTTATTGGGCTTGCTGAGTTGAATCTTATGGAAATATTCTCAGGATAGTCATAAAATATTCTCAGGATAGGATAGTCTCAGAATATTCTCAGGATAGTCTCAAAATATGTCATGCTTATCCTAAGAATATTCTGCAAAATCCTATCTCCCTCTACTATATAAAGAGACCCAGCCTCTCATTATTTCTCAAGCTCTCAAACACAAAACACTCTAAATTCTAAAGTCTCTCCTCTCTCTCTATTGCTTCTTAAAAGTAAGTTCTTAGTTTAGTTGTTTCGAGAGTATATCGTAGATCTAGTTCGCTTGAATCTAATACTTGTGTGCTCGGGTATTAGTTCGTGATCGGTTGTATCCTGAGATTCAAAAATTGTAATGTCCGAAAAGCACTTACGGCCGATTTATTGAATTAAGGAAAAATATATCATATCTTGCCTCCGTGATTTACTTTTTGTCCTTAATTACTGTTATTGTAATTTTATTATTATCATTATCTTAATAAAATTCGTACTTGTTTCTCAATTTGGTTTTTGGGCTCCTACAATGTATACCCTGTCCCGGTACCACTCATATTTACTCAAGTTGGTCGTCCTAGTGGCAAAAGAATTGACTTTTGGTTAAATGAGAGAGATTACCAATGCGCACATGCATATGTTTTGCGTAATTGTGAATATTTTCGCCCGCTTGAAAGGTATTCTATTTTAACCAAGTAATAAAACTTTGAAAATCTCTATTTTGTAATTAATAATGGAAGATCTTCGACATGTTTGATAAAGCAGTATGTTGGATGCGCAAATTCGGAATGAATATCCAGAACTCTCTGATGATGAGGTTGCGTCGAAAAGAGATGAAGATTTTCATATATGGATTCGCCAATATGTAGTCAAATACTACCGATCATCTCTCTGATATCCTACAAATTAAAAGTGTACGTTTACTTCTTTATTTTATGATTTATCAGATTTTTATGTAGGTGGAAGCAACGCGAAGTCATCAAAGTTTCCCTCCATGGGTTTATGAAATAGTAGAAGGTCCTGAAAACAAAGTCAAGTCTTGGCCCATGTATTTTACAAGAGCGTATATGTTTCACACGCAGGATCATGGGCGTACCAATAAAATAATGAATTATGGGGTATGTGTTCGAGGCCAAAATTATTCTGAAGCATCTCATGAAGAAGATGTTTATGGGATCGTTGAAACTATAATCAAGCTCGAGTATCCAGGATTTGTTAACTTAAAGATCACACTTTTCTACTGTCAATGGTTTGACTCAAAAGTTGGGAAAAGAATTCGTATGAGAAATGGAGGGGTTGTAGACGTGCTAGAATAAGGGAGATATCCAAATTATGAACCATTTATTTTAGGTAAATTTTAAATTTCTTTAGTAAGTGATTTGTAAGAAATTCATATTTCAGTTAAAATTTTAAAATGTCGGTTTTTTACAGTGTCTCAAGCTGATCAGGTTTGTTATCTTTCTTACACGAACATCAAACGACTTCGAAAATCGTGGCTTTCAGTTTAGAAAGTCAATCCAAGGAATGTTGTCCAAGGGAAGTTTACCTTAAATGATGTGGTTGCATTGCAACAATCCGTTGATGAAACAACTCTGAGCATAATTGAAGAAATTATCGTTGAGAGCTTAGCTGAAACAAACCATCAAGATGAACCTATTGATTTTGATATTGAAGATGCTGAAGAAGGAGATGAATTTCATTGTAATTCATCAACATCTGAGGATGAAGATGAAGAAGAACCAGATGATGAACAATCAGAATATTTTGAATGGACATGATTTTAATGTGTATTTGTAAGAAAATTATAAATAAAATATTATTTTAATATCTCTTTAAGTACTTATCTTCGAAGATGAAAATCATACTATTGGCCAGCCCAGTTGGTCACATACTAGCCCACAATCTTATACGATCGCGGTTCGATTCCATTTGACCCCTTTTTTTATTTGAAAAACTTTATTATTCGTCACAAAACGGTCGCTCTTTGCAACTTATTTGCGACCAATGAAAGTTACAGTCGCACTTTGCAACTGATTACCTACATATTACCAACACTCATTTTTGCATTTCGATATTTTTAAGTTTTTGTCTATGTATATGTTTTCTTATACGTTGTTACTTTAATTTGATTGAAATTAGATATAAAATCATAACCAAACTCTTCAATTCTGAATTTTACAAACTAAACATTCAAAACTTCCTAATCTATATGAAGAGTTACATGTTCTTTGATTAACATGATTGATATTTTCAAACAAGTTCCAAAATAAGTTATGAAAGCAATGATTTATAAACCTAAACATATGTATGTACTTTATATCACAAAAATGGATGCACAAACACTTAGCTGGTCAGAAATATTTTATGCAAGTTCTTCAAGAAATGGTAACAGTTTTCTTTCCAACAATTCCCTTAACAGCTTTTCTATTATTACTTCCATGATTTTAATCTGTTTGATTTTCTTTGTCAGGAAGAACAGTTGAAGCGGCGAGTATCATTTGGCGAAGTGTTCATGAAAACTCATACAAGGGTTGATGGAACTTTTGTAGATCAGAAGTCTCAGCATGTTGGTGAGGCTTACATGAAGATGCTCGAAGAAAGGATGTCTGAAATTGACAAGGATGGTCCTCAAATTTCTGGTAATTCCTCGCAGCATTCAACTCATCGTATGCTCAGCATTGATGAAAAGAATGAGATTTTTTTTAAAGTAATTTTCTGTTTTTATTTTGCTTACAATCTGCTTGTCTTTGTTTGCTTGGAATTTATGAGCAATGGATACTTAAAGTAATGATGATTGTCTTTGGTGATTGTAATTGTCTTATTGTTTCAGTGTACTCTTACAGATGGCAAAGGGAACCCTTTTGGCCTTGGATCACTTGTGGAGACTCTGAACAAAAGAAGAAGGACGGAGAGTTATGCGAGCTCTTCATCAACAGTTGCACAGCTTCAAGAGCAGCTGCAGCTCAAGATGTCTGAACAAGCGGAGCAAAATGCAAAATGTGATGAGGAGCACCGCCAATCTCAATCTCGGATAGCCAGCTTGGAGAAGCTCGTCCTCTTCATAAAAAAAAAAGATCCCGAGTTGGATGCTTATTTGTCTTCAGATTCTACAGATGTTGAACCAGTCACACTTCCAACCACCACACACCACACTTCCAACCGCCACAGCCAACCAACCAACCATCACAGAAGCAGGCACCAAAGGAGACAACAGATTAGGCACCACACCCTTAGTCTCTACTTCAGTTACTTTGTCTAACACTGCTTCTAACAATTAAACTTGATCTTTTGTAGCTTTTGTTGAACTTGTTAGGATGCTAATCTTTTGTTGCTTTTGTTGAACTTGTTAAGATGATAATATTTAGGTTTCACTATGATTTTGTGAATGTAAACTTGATTACTGTTCTTAATGGTATTTAACTAGCATCATTGGCTTTTTAATTCAATATTAATCAGGTTTATCATTCCAAATATACGACAATTTGTGACTAAACCAAAACAAAAAATGTGACTAACTAGTGACCAAACCACTTTATAAACCAGTGACCCTTTCGTCACCAAACTTACTCCCACTATGTGACAATTATGTGACGAATTTGTGACTAAATCAAATTATACAAATATGACTAATGTGGCACAAGCGTAGCAAAAGTGTTACAATTTTGCGATGAATTTTAAAGCGCCTTAACTTCGTCGCAAAAAGGAAAGACTATTTTCCGACTAAATTGTAACTAAGTGTATGAACCGTACCTCAGTGTACCTCGTTGCAGTTTAGTCGCATATCTGCAACTTCTTGGGATCGTCACAATACAGTCGCATATTTACGACTAACAGAACGCGTCCGCAATTCGTCGCTAATCGGCGACCATTTTGCGACTTTATTATTTAGCGACGGTTTAATATCGTCACTAAGTAGTCGTAACAACCTTGTTTGCAACCATTTTGGGACTAATATTGGAGTTGCAAATTGCAGGTTTTCTTGTAGTATAATTGTTGTAGTCTCTTCCTTTCTCTTAGGTTTTCGGAAAATACTGCTACCTTTTCTCTTAGGTTTTCCCCAAATACTGCAATCTTCATCTATCTCACTGTCTTCAACGACGAGATTCACAATATCTTCTGTTAGAACATGAAATAAAACAAGTAAAATTCAGGCTTCTTGACCACAAACTTATTGAGTCACTTTAGTAGTAAAGAAATATCTTTACTCACCTGAAAACTCAACTTGCGACTGAGACATATCTTTAGCATCAGAAGAGACTAATTTCATTTCCTTTGTACCATTACTTTCTCCAAGAAAAGCAAACTCAAGACCATCGCTTGTATGTAGCATCGGTGACTCATAGACATAACTCGAACACTACTTACTTAGATCATGAACTTCTGAGAATTTTGAAAATAGAAGTGACGAACCACATAAGTAAAATGAACCAATAGATCTAGGGATGTATAATCATAGGAAAAGAGTGAAGAGGTGAAGGAGAGCTAAGGAGAAGGGAGGAATGAAGGAAGAATCAAGGAAGAGGAAGAGGTAAGAGAAGAGAGCGAAGAGGATGAAGAAAATAGAAATTAGGGTTTGATTTTTATTTTGAGCTTTTTTCTTATTTTGGGCTAAGTATTGGCGGCATAGGGAAAATATTTGGTTAATGTTGGCGATTATAAGTAATTTTAGTTTTGATTCCGTAATTATAGGGTTTAGCGTTTCTGAAATGCTATAATATAGTTATCAAAATTCAAGTACCATCTATGATAGCAGTTACGGAAAATACGCTATCGTAATATGCTATCAATACTCATATTTCTTGTAGTGATGATGGAGGAGTTTTAATAACAAATTTTCAGTTTACAAACACCTCTTTCTCTGCATATTGTATTGTCGTAAACAACTCTTTGACTGACCAACTAGATATTGACCCGTGGTACACCGCATGTTGATATTTTCTTTAAAAAGTTAATTTTTTTTTTAATTAATATTATTTATTTATGAATAACATATTCAAGAGATACATTATAGTTCTATAATTTTATTTTATTTTTTTGATTTTTTGTCTTTAAAATAATTTATATATATAGGCTATTGTTTATTGAAGTATGATACACCTTGTGACGATTTTTATAACTAAAGATTATATTTAATTTTAAATTATATTTGTTGTGTTAATATTATTTGTTTTGTTTAGTGTTTACAATTGTATAATTATATTTTGATTGTTAATTCTAGGGTTTCACCCATAGTATACCATCCCATAATAATATCGATCTAGACTTGTCCCATATGACCATGTCGCATGAAATTAAACATCATTTTATTATTTCTTATAAAATTCAAATACTATAAATATTTGAAACTTCAAAAAAAAAATATTGATCTAAACTTTATAATTGTATTTTGATTGTTATATCTAAGATTTCACCTATAGAATATCATCTCGTATTAATATCGACCCAAATCATTCTTACCATATAACTTTGTCCTATGAAATTAAACATCATTTTGTCATAGTTTTATAAACTTCAAATATTTATACTAATAGAACTAACGAACGTTACTGTAAATGATAACCAAAACATAGAACAAATAGTAACAAAAATTTAAAAATAAATAAATTATTTTCTAAATTAAATATATAATATTAAACGAACATAAATTTAATTTTTAATTAATAAATATTTAATTTGTTTTCTTGTTTGTTCCTCATCAAATTTGGGAAGAAACAATTTTCTTCTACGATTCCTCAAAAAATAAGGAATGATTAGGAATAATGTGGGGTCCACATGTTACAATTTGGAAAAAAAAATTTAGTTGAATGGTGAAAAAAGGGGAACAATAAGGAACATGTCCTTCCTGTCCATTCCTTACCTTAAAAATGGTCACCAATCGGACCCTTTAAAGTTTCAATCCTTCAAAAAAAAGACCAGAGTAAACCGGTTAACATTCTTAATTTTGGATGCCTGATAAATCTAAGCTTTCTGCTCATTCGTATTCAGAATCATTTTAATTCTTTTTATAGTATGACTTTGAACCATTGCCCAGTTTTTTAAGCAATGTGGGACCTTGTACAAATATTTTGTTTTCTTTATCGATTGAGTAATGTATATCAGCTTTTTAAAATTGAATTACATAATATGCAGAAAAATCTAACATTTATTAATTATATATATTTTTATATAAAATCAAAATAATTTAGAAATAAGAACAAATAAAAGTGAAAGAAGAATTTATATATTTATATTTAATGTAGGTAAATATAGAAATGTAGTGCAATAAAGATAAACTTTAATTAAGGATATAAATCTAAGAAAATATATTCTTAAAATAGATTTGGTAGGGACTAAAAACTAATTATTATTTACTTTTGGACTAAAATTTCGCTGGAGGATATTTTATGCAATAACTCAATTATAATTATTCACAAATGGGATGTTAAGAAAGGAAAATATTTATGTAAATGTTTAATGTTGATTGATGATTTGTAAGTTTTGTACTTTAAAATATTTTGTTTAGATATTTTTTGTAGGGATTAAAAACTAAATAATATTTACATAAAGGATTTTTTACAAAAGCTTCACCAAAAATGTATAGGTAGAAATATTATTTTGTTCAGGGGTTGGTAACACAGCTTATGACACAAACTTAGACAAATATACACTCAATAGTATCTCTCTTCTTGTGGACTTGCTGGTTTTGGAAGGCGAGGAACGCTCTACTCTTCTCCACTTCCTCGTTCACGGAGAATGAAATAGTTGACAAAGCTTAGGCTGAAGCGAAGTGTTGTCAATCAGCTCAAGACAGGACGTTATCTCAAGTATTTCCATCAGTAAACTCTAGAGAACACTTAATTTCTTCTTCCTCTGCCCCAATCGTGTGTTACACAGATGCTGCGTGGAATGCAATCTCTTTTAATGCTGGTCTCGGCTGGTCTTTCCGTTCTAATACGACTCCTTCAGAAAGTACTATCACCAGAGCTGTGACTCATCGATCCGTGGTTTCTTCAGCGATTGAGGCGGAAGCTCTGGCGATTCTGGCTGCCCTAACGCAAGCTCGCTCTCTTGGTTTTAGGGATATTTAAGTCTTCTCCGACTGCCAAGCCCTGATTTCTATCCTGAATTCTTCTGAGATTCACATTGAGATTTATGCTACCTTAATGGATATTCGAGCTCTTTGTGCTTGTTTCCACTTTGTAGGTTTTTCTTTTATTCCTAGTTCAGCCAACTGTGAGGCTGATTTGCTAGCTAAACATGCCCTTTGTGCATTTGAATCCAACTCTGTACCGTGAGTTTCACTACCTAATAGAATCTCCTTATGACAAAAAAAAAAAATACACTCAATATCGATCGTGCAATATGTAGACTTTTTGTTTTTTTCTATATTGTAGAAGACATGTAGAAAAGCAAAAGTCTTACTCTGGTGTCAAAAGAAGCAAGCAAAGTGGTCACACCCACCACCCATCCAAGAGCTCTTCGGCTAATTTCATCCTTTAAATACAATTCAATTGCAGTTTACCTAAAATAAAAAGAAGAAAAGCAGTGATAGAAAAAAGTACATATTTTTAATATGTTTTTTCTATCTTTATTGGATAACATGTTAAACTTGATTGGATTAGAGTGTATGCAATCTTTCTCTTAACTTCTATCTTCTATTTAGCTAGATTTACACCCACAATCCTTATGCGACAATGACTTAAACTTAAAACAAAATCTTCATCGCACATCTTCTTAGAACCAGTGATGAGTACATCACATTTCCTCCTCTCTGGTTTTTGCTCTAAACCTTTATAGTATGTACATGGGAGATCTCCTAAACAGTAGCAACAGATCTCCCATTTGCTATGTTTTTTTGTTTTTTCTTCTTTTTTTTTTATTTATATAGAGAGCAGAAAAGAACATGTGGTTTCAAGTGTCCTCTCCAGCACATAGAAAGTATCATCACTCCAGTTACCAATAACCTAAGGATATTACATAAAAATAGGTGATAAATGTGGAATAGTGTATTTATTAGACTGTATATATAGATTCGGTTTAGACCGGTTAACTTAGATTGTATTTACAATGTATATGGTTTAGATTGGTTTAGTGTAGAGTATATAAACATCCAATTGTACATTCTGTTTCGATTGAGAAATATAGAAAACTTTCACATATCTCTTTGATTCATGTTCTCTATCATGGTATCAGAGCATTTTCTGCGTTTTTCCAGTTGGTTTTATTTTCAATCTTCAATTCTTACTCAGTTTCTTCGATTATTCACTTCTCTTTACATCGATTGTTCTTCCGCGCGATCGATTTTGGTGAAAATAGAGAACAAAGGTGGGAAAATGAAGAATCTCAGTGATACTCCTGACGATGGTGGTTTTGTTGCTCGATCTACTCGTAACTCGATGATTGCTGAAGATCCTGAAGTTGCGAGAGCTCAACAACAACTCAATCGAAGATTCGAAACTTCTGAGGTCCGTGGATCGATGTTGAAGAACACTGACTCTTTCGACAATCAATTGGTTCTCCATTCATAGAATCATCCAGGTTTAACGATTGTATCTCATATTCTTGATGGAACTAATTACAACAGTTGGTCGATTGCGATGAAAATTAGCTTAGATGCAAAGAACAAGCTAGGCTTAGTTGATGGATCGTTGTTGAGACCTTCTGAGGATGATTTGAGTTTCCGCATATGGAGTAGATGCAATAGTATGGTGAAATCATGGATTCTTAATGTCGTGAACAAGGAGATCTATGATAGCATATTGTATTATCAGGATGCTATGGAAATGTGGGATGATCTATTCACTAGGTTCAAGGTTACTAATCTGCCAAGGAAGTATCAACTTGAACAGGCTGTTATGACACTCAAGCAGGGAGATCTAGATTTGTCAGCATACTTCATTAAGAAGAAAACATTGTGGGAACAACTGTCAAACACAAGGATTCGTACTGTGAAGAAATATGATTGTGATCAGGTTAAAGAACTTCTTGAGGAAGCAGAGACAAGTCGTGTGATTCAGTTTTTGATGGGATTGAATGATAATTTCAATAACATTCGTGGTTAGATATTGAATATGAAACCAAGACCTGGATTGAATGAGATCTATAATATGCTAGATCAAGATGAGAGTCAAAGAATTGTTGGATATTCAAGACCTGTGGTGTCTACTCCTTCACCCTTTCAAGCTCAGGCAATTCTCACTGAACAAAACAATATTCTGATGGCACAAGGGAATTCACAGAAACCTAAGTGTCTCATTGCTTTCGTGTTGGTCATACTATGGACAAATGTTACAAAGTACATGGTTATCCTCCTGGTCATCCAAGGGCTAAGAAGAATAATTATGTGGGCAGTACAAACATGACCAGTTCAGATTCAGTGGTGTCTCAGAATGATTCTATGGTTATTCAGAAAGAGAATTTGCTTGAAGAGAAGAATGCAGACATGTCACCACATCAACTTCAACAGATGATCTCTTATCTAAGTTCCAAGCTCCAATCAAATACTGTCTTTCCATCTCCTGATAAGTCTATAGCCTTGTCTTCAAATCCCGTACAATCTATCTCACAGATAACTGGTACATTTCTCTCTCTCTATGATTTCTCTTACTATGACATGTTGACTTCATCTATACCTCATGAAACTGAGTTGTCTCATAGAGCTTGGGTAATAGATTCAGGGGGTAGTCTTCACGTTACACATGAAAGGGACATTTATGTAGATTACAAAGCCTTAGATAGAACATTTGTCCGGTTACCTAATGGTCAGGCTGTGAAAATTGAGGGTGCTGGTTATATTCAACTTACTGATGCTTTGTCTTTACATAATGTGTTGCATATCCCTGAATTCAAATTTAATTTGTTAAGTGTGAGTGTTGTGACTAAATCTTTGAATTCTAAAGTCAATTTCACTTCTGATGCTTGTTATATTCAGGCACTTACTCAGGAGTTAATGATTGGAAACGGTAGTCAAGTTGCAAACCTATATGTCTTGAATGTTGATAAGTCTCTTTGTCATGTTTCTGAGTCTTCTTTACAAGGTCTGTCTGTCTATGCTAGTGTTCATGTTGAACCTGATATGTGGCATAAACGTTTAGGACATCCATCTTTGAATAAAATTGATACTCTTTCTGAAGTTTTATCTTTGTCTAAACAGAAAATCAATAAAACATCTCATCATTGTCATGTTTGTCATCTTGCAAAACAGAAACATTTGCCTTTTAAATTGTCGAATCACATGCGTAATAAACCGTTTGAATTGATTCATATTGACACATGGGGTCCGTTTTCTGTACCTACTGTAGATGGTTTTAGATATTTTTTTACAATTGTTGATGATTTTAGTCGTGCTACATGGATTTATATGCTTAAACAGAAATCTGATATCTTACATGTTTTTCCTGGTTTTCTTAATCTTGTTGAAACTCAATATAACACTAAAGTTTGTTCAGTTAGGTCACATCATGCTAATGAATTGAAATTTACATCTTTATATCTGGAAAAAGGAATTAAAAGTTTTCATTCTTGTCTTGAAACACCTGAACAAAACTCTATTGTAGAGAGAAAGCATCAGCATTTGTTGAATGTAACTAGGGCTCTCATGTTTCAATCATGAGTTCTTTTACAATTTTGGGGGGATTGTGTTTTAACAGCAGCTTTCTTGATTAATAGATTACCTTCCCCAGTCTTGGAAAACCAAACTCCTTATGAAAGATTAACTAGTGAAAAACATGATTATCAATCTCTTAGAACCTTTGGTTGTTTATGTTATAGCTCCACATCCCCTAAGAATAGAACCAAATTTGATCCTAGAGCTAGAGCTTGTATTTTTCTAGGTTATACATCAAGTTTTAAAGGGTATAAGCTATTAGATATTGAGACATACTCGGTTTTTGTTTCTAGACATGTTATATTTCATGAGGAAATTTTCCCTTTTTCATCATCCACTATCTCAGATGATGTAAAGAACTTCTTTCCTCATTTTTCTCTTCCTGCACCAAATCATGATGGACATCTGCCTCTAGTGCAACCATCTTCTGATGCTCCTCAACATCAAGATGAGACATCTTCTCCTATTTTTATTCCTTCTGAATCTAAATCGAATAGGCAGGGAAAACTGCCTTCCCATTTGCAGGACTTTCATTGTTATACTACTAATACTCTTAATACCCTATCTAAAACTTCCCCTTATCCACTAGCAAACTAAATCTCTTATTCTTATTTATCTGAGCCTTCCAGTGCTTTTATTAACACCATCACCAAAATAAAAATACCGCAAAAGTTTTCAGAGGCTAAGAATGACAGGGAATGGACTGATGGTATGGGTAAGGAGATTGACGCTTTTATAAGAACTGAAACTTGGAGTATCTGTGACTTACTACAAGGAAAGACTGCTGTGGGATGTAAATGTGTTCTTACCATTAAGTTTCATGCAGATGGCAGTATATAACGATATAAGGCCAGACTTGTTGCAAAGGGATATACTCAACAAGAGGGCATTGATTTCATTGAAACTTTTTCCCAGTAGCAAAGATGGCTACAGTTAAGGTTGTGCTTTCTTTGGCTCCTAAAATGCAATGGTCTTTGCATCAGTTAGATGTTTCTAATGCTTTTCTTAATGGTGACTTGAGTGAAGAGATATACATGAAGCTACCTCCTGGTTATGGAGAGTTGATGGGAGTAGAAGTTTCTCCTACTGTTGTTTGTCGTCTTCACAAGTCAATATATGGTTTAAAACAGGCTTCTCGCCAATGGTTTTTGAAGTTCAAGAGTACTTTGGTGAATTTTGGATTTGAGACGTGTCATGGTGATCATACTTTGTTTATGAAAGAGGCTAATGGGCATTATTTGGTAGTATTGGTGTATGTTGATGACATTTTGATTGTGAGTACTCATGATGAAGTTGTTGTGGAGTTGAAGTCACAATTGAGTTCTGCTTTTCAACTCAGAGATCTTGGTCCTCCTAAATTCTTTCTAGGCATAGAGATTGCTAGAAATGACCAAGGTATTACTCTTAATCAACGGAAGTATGTTCTGGATTTGTTGACTGCTACAGGTTTTTCTGATTGCAAGCCGTCTTCGATACCTATGGAACCTAATCAGACTCTTTCTCAAGAAACTGGTGTTGTTCTTGCTGATTCCAAGCAGTATCGTCGTCTTATTGGCAAGCTCCAATACTTATGCATCACAAGACCTGATATTACTTTCGCAGTTTCGAAGCTTGCACAATTCTCATCTGCTCCAACGGATATTCATCTTGTTGCTGTTCATAAGATTCTTCGCTACTTGAAGGGATCTATTGGACAAAGTTTGTTTTATGGAACAGATACAAATTATGATTTGGGAGGATTTTCATATGCTGATGGAGGGACTTGTCCAGATAGTAGAAGAAGTGTGACTGGTTTTGCCATTTTTATAGGTTCTTCATTGGTATCTTGGAGATCAAAGAAACATGATGTTGTTTCAATGAGTACTGCTGAAGCTGAGTATCGGGCAATGGCTGTTGCTACTAAGGAACTCAAATGGGTTGGTTATCTCTTGACAGCTCTTCCTTTCAAAGCATCGGCTTACTTATACTGTGATAATGAAGCAGTCTTGCACATTGCTAGCAATTTTGTGTTTCACGAGCGAACTAAACACTAGAGCGTGATTGTCACAAGGTAAGAGAATGTATTGAAGCTGGGATTCTCAAGACTATGTTTGTTCGATCAGATAATCAGCTTGCAGACATGTTTACTAAACCTCTTTATCCGGTGCTCTTTAGAACTAACAATAGCAAGCTTGGAGTTCTTAACATCTTTGAAACTCAAGCTTGAGGGGGCTATTAGACTGTATATATAGATTCGGTTTAGACCGGTTAACTTAGATTGTATTTACAATGTATATGGTTTAGATTGGTTTAGTGTAGAGTATATAAACATCCAATTGCACATTCTGTTTCGATTGAGAAATATAGAAAACTTTCACATATCTCTTTGATTCATGTTCTCTATCAGTATTTGCTTGCAAAGTCGAAATTATTTCAACACTTTTACCTTAACGGTTTTGTCATCGTACATGATCCAACAATCCACATATATAACTCAACTGAAATGGAATTAGGGCATCAATTGGATAAAGAAAACTATGAGTACAGATTTATATCCCCAATGAATACATGAAGGAACCATGGTGAAATATCATTGAGGATCTCGTTCCTATTTCTGGCTTACTTCCGGATGCACTAACCTTTCCAACTCATGCGTTCACTTGATCACCTCTTCTCTTGATTTGGTCAGCATGAAGATCTTGTTTATCACCATGCTCTGTGATTTTTCATAACCACACAGAAGATAATGAATCAAATTATGTAAGACCGAAGGAAATGAAAGTAGCTTCAAACCGAAGGAAATGAGAAGAATGAATGCTTGAGAAGCGTACCTAAATTCTGCATCAAAAAGGACAATTGTTCATCAAAAAGGTTAGGGAAAAACCTTCGGTGATGCACTTAAGGGAGATGTGGAGAGGTGTCGTTTATGAGATAAATGGTAGGAAGGGGAAACGATTGAACTTTCTTGGACATTATTGAAAACCCTAATTTCTTAGACTAAAGATTCTATGTCGAGAGAAGTCTAAAAGTTAATGACGTGGCTGTACTTGGGAAGAATTTTGAGTTAGAAAGAGAGTAATATGACGTGGCTTTTTCATTAAGTTAACTCAATAATACATAAATATTGTTTCATGTCGTTAATTTACTGAATGTATAATTATGAATTTGCTGATGTGGCATGATTTTAGGTAGTCTTGAATTTGCTGATGTAGATGGTTTGAGAAGCCACAATGAGCTTCTTTTATTAGTAAGAGATTGGTTTAGAAATATTTTTAAAGAGAAATTTCTAACAAAATCTTACATGTATGTTTCTTATCTCCTACCGCTACCACCACTTTCCTAGATTTATTAGCACGTGACACTTTTAGGATACAAGGAATTGAACATGCATTTGTTAGAACCGTTGAATAACAATTCATAAATTATTTTTAAGTACTACATAATTTGTTTCCAATGGGAAAAGTAATTAAAAAAAAGAAAAAATAGAAAAAGGCGCCATTAAAAGTAGTAACCAACATATACTTTAACCGATGGCTCAAAAACTTCGTTCTCTTAACAGGTGTGGGTTTCCTCGCAATTGTCTTGCAAATTTGCGAGGGAAATATTCGTCGCAAAGTTTGCGACGGAATAGCGAGTTGGTCCTGTTCTTTCGGAGAGATCTATTCGTCGGCGAAGAAGAGGTTTGTCGGAGAGATCTATTCGTCGGCGAAGAAGAGGTTTGTCGGAGAGATCTATTCGTCGGCGAATTTGAGGTTTGTCGGAGAGAACAATTCATCGGCGAATTTGAGTTTTATCGGAGAGAACAATTCGTCGGTGAAAACGAAGAGGTTTGTCAAAATGAAACTGAAACCTTAATTTTTCAGTAAGGTTAAGACCGTTATTTACCACATTAGAAGGGGCAGTTTTAAAAATGGCCATCAGGAAAGGGCATTGTTGCAAAAGGTTATTAGAAAAGGCACTTTTGCAAATCTCCCTTTTGATTGTTATATATAAGATTTCACCTGTACAATATCATCCCCTATTAATATCGACCTAAATCATTCTAACCATATAACCCCGTCCTATGAAATTAAACATTATTTTGTATTAGTTTTATATAAACTTCAAATATTTATAATAATAAAACTAACGAATGTTACTGTAAATGATAACCAAAACATTAAACAAATAGTAAGGATATTTAAAACGTGTTAACCTAACCCGAGAAGACTCGCAACTCCGTCGCAAAAATTGCTACAGAATAAGTTATCGTCGCAAGTGCGTCGCAATTTGCGGGGGAACTCAGTTTCCCGCAAAGCCCTCGCAGACTTGCGACGTTTTGCGGGGAATCATGGCTTCTACGCAGTTTCCTCGCAATTGTCTCGCAAATTTGCGAGGGATATACTCGTCGTAAAGTTCGCGACGGAATAGCGAGTTGGTCCTGTTCTGTCGGAGAGATCTATTTGTCGGCCAAGAAGAGGTTTGTTGGAGAGATCTATTCGTTGGCGAAGTTGAGGTTTGTCGGAGAGAACAATTTGTCGACGAATTTAAGTTTTATTGGAGAGAACAATTCGTCGGCGAAAACGGAGAGGTTTGTCAAAATGAAAGTGAAACCCTAATTATTCAGTAAGGGTAAGACCGTTATTTTCCACATTAGAAGGGGCAATTTTAAAAATGGCTGGCATTGTTGCAAAAGGTTATTAGAAATTGGCACTTTTGCAAATCTCCCTTTTGATTGTTATATCTAAGATTTCACCTGTAGAATATCATCCCCTATTAATATCGACCCAAATTATTCTGTCCATATAACCCTGTCCTATGAAATTAAACATCATTTTGTCTTAGTTTTATATAAACTTCAAATATTTATAATAAGAGAACTAACGAATGTTACCGTAAATGATAACCAAAACATAAAACAAATAGTAAAAAAATTTAAATTGTGTTCACCTAACCCGCGAAGACTCGCAACTCCATCGGAAAATTTGCTAGAGAATAAATTATCGTCGCAAGTGCGTCACAATTTGCGGGGGAACTCTGTTTCCCGCAAAGCCCTCGCAAATTTGCGACGTTTTTGCGGGAATCATGACTTCCACGCAGTTTCCTTGCAATTGTCTTGCAAATTTGCGAAGGAAATATACGTCGCAAAGTTTGCGACGGAATATCGAGTTGGTCATGTTCCCTCGGAGAGATTCGTCGGCGAAGAAGAGGTTTGTCGGAGAGATCTATTCGTCGGCGAATTTGAGGTTTGTCAGGGAGAAAACAATTCGTCGGCGAATTTGAGTTTTATCAGAGAGAACAATTTGTCGACGAATTTGAGTAGGTTTGTCAAAATGAGAGTGAAACCCTAATTATTCAGTAAGGGTAAAACCATTATTTTCCACATTAGAAAGGGCAGTTTTAAAAATGGCCATCAGAAAAGGGCATTGTTGCAAAAGGTTATTACAAAAATGGCACTTTTGCAAATCTCCCTTTTGATTGTTATATCTAAGATTTCACCTCTACAATATCATCCCCTATTAATATCGACCCAAATCATTCTGACCATATAACCCCGTCCTATGAAATTAAACATTATTTTGTCTTAGTTTTATATAAACTTCAAATATTTATAATAATTAAACTAACGAATGTTACTGTAAATGATAACCAAAACATTAAACAAATAGTAATGAAATTTAAAACGTGTTCACCTAACCTGCGAATACTCGCAACTCCATCGGAAAATTCGCTACAATATAAGTTATCGTCGCAAGTGCGTCGCAATTTGCAGGGGGTCTCAGTTTCCTCGCAATTGTCTTTCAAATTTGCGAGGGAAATATTCGTCGCAAAGTTTGCGACGGAATAGCGAGTTGGTCCTGTTCCCTCGAAGAGATCTATTCGCTAGCGAAGAAGAGGTTTGTCGGAGAGATCTATTCGTCGGCGAAGAAGAGGTTTGTCGGATAGATCTATTCGTCGGCGAATTTGAGGTTTGTCGCAGAGAACAATTCGTCGGCGAATTTGAGTTTTATTGGAGAGAACAATTCGTCGGCGAAAACAAAGAGGTTTGTCAAAATGAAAGTGAAACCCTAATTATTCAGTAGGGGTAAGACCGTTATTTTCCATATTCGAAGGGACAGTTTTAGAAATGGCCATCAGGAAAGGGCATTGTTGCAAAAGGTTATTACCAAAATGGCATTTTTGCAAATCTCCCTTTTGATTTTTATATCTATGATTTCACCTGTAGAATATCATCCCGTATTAATATCGATCCAAATCATTCTGACCATATAACCCCGTCCTATAAAATTAAACATTATTTTGTCTTAGTTTTATATAAACTTCAAATATTTATAATAAGAGAACTAACGAATGTTACTGTAAATGATAACCAAAACATAGAACAAATAGTAAGGAAATTTAAAACGTGTTCACCTAACCCGCGAAGACTCGCAACTCCATCGGAAAATTTGCTACAGAATAAGTTATCGTC
>Ga0041059_1001566_pt1 | contig 18003 bp, 14 predicted proteins | sample AraColnosormetaG_FD_56232 | JGI IMG/M metagenome (GOLD analysis project Ga0041059, IMG submission 56232) | Arabidopsis roots microbial communities from North Carolina, USA - Col MF nosort | ecosystem: Host-associated > Plants > Roots > Unclassified | place: USA: North Carolina | collected...
TTGATTCGGAGAAGAAAAAAAAAAAAAAGGCAAAGAGAGAGCTTCAATGGAGTTAGCTTCTTTCCTTGGTAGAGCTCTGTTTGTTTCCGTATTTCTTCTCTCCGCATGGCAAGAGTAAGCAATTTCCTCTTCTTTACTCGGTTTAGATCTGTAAGTAGGATCTGCTTTTTCTTTATATCTGAGAAAATTCAAAATCTGGGGGCTCTTTGTCTCTGTTGTCTTAGAGAAGTGCACAAATTATGAATCATGGATTTAGGTTTTAGCTCGATTATAGCTGAGTGAGTGAGTTCTTGGAGGAGAAAGAGAAATAGAATGTTGGACAGTGAAGGAAAAGTATGGATCTTGCTTGCTTTGCTGGGGTTGAATTTGATAGATAAGATATCTCTGGTTAGATTTTGTTTCTGATTGGTCAATAACTGTCGAACATTGCTATGTTTTCTTCTGTTATTACATCATTCTCTAATTTTAGCACTTTGTTTTTTTTAAGTTCTTTCTTTTATTACTCATTAAGTGGGTTGTCCTGAAGTTGCGAAGTTTCTTGTTGAGTTGGTCTCGTTGGTAGTTGGTAGTTGGTGGTTGGTTATTTAAGCACATGATTCTAAAGTCTTGAAACCAAGAAAATCTTACTAGGTGCTTTGTTATGGTTGTTGTGAATCAATTTGACTCAACCAATGAACTCATATATTGAATGCCTGTATAAGGAGTTTCTCTTCTAATTTCTTGTTTTAAGTTACACAATTCTTCTGACGTTACAAATGTAGTATCTTTATACGTTGATTGAAGAAAACTTTCTTTGTTCCCCTTGACTGTCTGCTTGGTTTAGTTGAAAAGCATTGCTATTTGAGTCTCTACAGAGACAGTTTACCTCACTTTTGTTCTTTCCCTCACTGATTGAAAGTTCCAATATTTTTAATGACTTCATTGTTCAGGTTCAATGATTTTGGTGAAGATGGTGGCCGATCAGCTAAATCTTTGAAACCAAAATTCAATGCCTTTGTAAACCATGTGACAACTCACACTGGCCAGCAATTGCCACCAGTCGATGTATGTGCTTCTTCATGTCCATTCTTTGTCCAAACACAGTAACCAAATCGTTTTTTTTTTTGTTTTCCTGTTTTATTCACTTTGCTTTGGTTTGCAGATGAAGATTCTTGTTGCTGCTGCTATAGCCTTGAAGGGTATTGGGGGACTATTGTTTGTCTTTGGCAGCTCATTGGGAGCTTATCTCTTGGTATGCACCAACTGTTCCTTCGAATATATTGTCGCTTATCAGAATGACGAAAACAACCCTGTTTAACTCTATGAAATCTGGTTTCAGCTTCTGCATCAAGCCGTTGCCACCCCAATTCTGTATGATTTCTACAACTACGATGTTGACAGAAAGGAATTCGGCCAACTATTTTCAAAATTTACACAGGTTAGCTAATGTCATATTGGTTGTTTAATGAAAGTTTAAACAACTGTTGACATAGACCTGAGATCTTTTTCTATTCTGTGTTAACTTTTCAGAGCTTGGCTCTTCTTGGAGGACTGCTCTTCTTCATTGGAATGAAAAACTCAAGGAAACACGGTAGGCAACTCAGGAAAAAGGCTCCAAAGGCAAAAGCAAACTGAAGAAGCCATATCTTTCATCGGTTTTATTCGGTCTGTATTTTATTTTCATTTTGGAATCCAGGATGGGTTTAAAGAGTCTATCTGATGAGGCCATTGAAAGGCAAAATCTCTGCAAATCATTTTGCTTACTTCAAGAAGCTTTTATGACACTTTTTTGTAGAAATATTTATGGATTATTGTTTCTTAGAGACACCACTTCAATGTTATTGTTCCAACTTATTTCACAACGCGACTGATTTATTAACCTACGGAATAGCCATCAGCTCAACCTTTGTAAATTCATTGTCACTTTGGTCCTAATTGGCTAATTTGTTGCTACTCAGTGAATGGTAAAAATAATTATTCATATAGCGAAGAATACAACAGCAAGAAGCTCTCGTAGCTCAGTTGGTTAGAGCACCCGTTTAGTAAGCGGGAGGTCTTGAGTTCAACTCTCAACGAGAGCAACATTTTTGGTCTGAGCTAAAGTTTTTGATAACTGAACTTTTCGAACTCATAGATCAGAGAAGAATCACAAGTTTCTGGAGTTATATTTATTTTATAAGAAAAATACAACCCAAGATCAAGAGTAAAGCTTTTACACTTGCCAAACGGAAGAATCCTAAACCAAGTGATTCAGAAATCTCTATGAGTTCCCTATGGGTACCAAAAAAAAACAATTGAGAGTTTAAGCAGCAGGAGGCCTGAGTTCTTGATCACGAGATGTGTCACGAACGGATTGAGGCATATAATGCCACATTGGCATGTAACCGTAACTTGGATAAACAGCCATTTTGTTGTGGTTAAATGCAGCTGGAATATGAGGTATGAACCCTGAAGATGGAGCCGTCATAGACTTTAACTGTTGTTCTGTCTTCTCTTTATCCGCCTTCAACACCAGCTTTTCCTCCCTCAGCTCGTTCTTCTCCGCCTATAAAGAAACATACAAACTTAGAAATCTGTTCACATCCCATTGAACAAGATTCTTGGTTTAGGTGAAAGTGAATGAACAACCAACCTTGAGACTCTTGATCTCCTCTAAAAGCTTCTGGTTAGTTTCTTCAAGCTTAAGAGCTTCATCTCTAAGTTGATTCAATATACGGATTGCATCATCGAGTATAGCCGGTTTATCAGTCTTAGGAGTCCTCCCAGGCTCCAAAACCGAGCTCAAATCCATAAACCTAACAGAACAACAACAATTTTTTTCCCCTTGAGACAACTCACTTCACAAAACAAAAACATAGACTAAGCTCTAAACATACCTCTCATTTAGCTTCTCCCTCCTCAACCTTTCACGACACGCTTTAGTTCCTCCTCCTCTGCTACACGATCCAGTCCTTGCCCTATCAACAACCATCACAGATTCAATTAAAAACACAACCAACTACCACCAAATCACAAAAAGTTTATATTTTTTCAAAACTCACCGCTTTCTGGAGCAATCGTCATCTAAATGTTCCTGTTCTTCCTTAACAGCTCCACCAGATGAACCAGAATTGATCTCTACTTCTTCTTCCTGCACAACTTCACAATCTTGTTGCCCCACCTGTTCTGGCTCTAGCGACAAAACTCCATTATACGAGGACAAATCCAATTGAGAAGCTCCAATACTAAAGACTTCATCTGGCTCCTGCTGCAAATTCACACCATATGACACAAAATCTGGAAAGGTATCCTCTTGATCAGTCTGCAAATTTACACCAAACTGTGTGTAATCATCAAGTTCTGCTCCATTGCTACAAGAGTCATCATGACCAAAAAGATTCACATCCATCAATAGGAGTAAATATAAACAACAACATCCATAAAGCTACTTCTTCTCCTATTCAATTTAACAGCTTTCAGATACATTAGGGTTCGTCAAATTATCATCAAAAGACACAACCTTTCCCCCTGAAATGCGAAAAAAACAACAACACTTTTCACAGAAATCGAATTGAACATTAAAGATATGATTTTGCAATTGAAAAAAGGGATCAAATTCGATAAAACAACTGAATCGAAAGAGATAGAGAAAACAGAGGAAGGTGAAGGAAGAGAAGAGTGCGAAAGGACGAACCTTTGATCGAAGCAAAACAAATCAGAGACGAAATCATCGTCGAGAGAAGGATACATTTGAGAGTCTCCAAACAAATTTGAGATTTGTGGAAAGCTTCAACGGAGACGCCAATATTGGAAAAGGAACTATAAATTATAGAGATTATATTATTAAAGCGATCCTATTATTTAAAAAATTCCGAGTGACGACAAGGAGATAAGAATGGTGGGAACTATATTCGCCGATTTGATATTAGTGGAAATAAAAAACAGAGTGTTTTTTTTTACTCAAATTCCTATTCGGGAAATGACAAATCGCCTCTAGAAATACACTTTTTAAAGTATTGAAAGATAGACAAACAAAAAAAAGACAGAATCATATTTTCATGCGTAGATATTGGGGAATTTTATTGAATTTGCATTTGTTCTTTTTAAGATAGTAACTTTTTCATCGAGTGGAGTTGAGTAAACCAATCCGATGCAAGAACGTCTAAAGGAAAAGCAAATCGTTGATACGTTTTTGACGAGCAAGAGCATGAGCTTGAGAACTACACAATCTAGGATCAAATTCAAAGAAATGAAAAGGAAACCAACTTTCCAAAACGCAAGAATTGGTATGGTTTTATGAATGGTTCCGCCATGTCAATTCAGGTTTAGAATCCGCGAGTTGGACATAATCTATTTTATTATAGGGTTATACTTTTAGATTTCTAAAAAGTCAGGGTTATCGAGTTAGTATATGGCGGATTACAATCTCAAATGAATTAACTCGCATATCCTGCGAGTTAACCAATAAACAAAATAATATAATTAAAATTATCAATATTTATTTAAAATATAGTAATTTGTGATTTGTTTATTTAATTTGTTAGATATTATTGATTTTTAAAATAATATTATAATCTGTCATAAATTTATTTTACTATGTTTAAAAACTAATTGTAAAAAAAAAATTTACTTCTCAGAATAACTAAACAAGAAAAAAATACACTAATCAACAACAAAATTTACGGTCATAAAATGGATTGGGTTAGTGTTGGTGTGCTCTACGGTGTTGCGCCACTTCGCCAAAACTCACACAATTACATGGTGGGGTTTAGTGAAGCGAAATAAAGAAAAATTTGTATACATAAAAAAGAGAGAGAGAGAAGGAAATCAAAAGTAAATGAGGGAATAACAAGATGAAAGATTAGTGGAGATATGATCAGAGATTCATATCTTGATAGAGCCAGTCTCATCAAAATCGTATAAACATCAACATTGACAAAAAGAAGAGTCTACCTAGTCATGTTGTGGTCAGTGGTTACAGTGAACGAATAAAGAGGGTCCCTAAGTTTTTGCACCTCTTGGAACAATCTAACGTCGTATTGTCGTTGCCAAACGTATCTTCAAATTTTTATACCCCAACAAAAATAATAATTCTTGTGAAGTATCGTCTATATTGCTCTTGAAAACGACTCATGTGGAACGCACGACGAGAATAAAAAACAATTTACCTTTTTTTTTTGTTAAACTCATCTCCTTTGAATGTGGTTCATAAATTCGAGAGATTAGTAAACTGGTATCCACTAAACCGAATAATAAAATATCACTCGATTATTTTAGAGGAAAATCTCTTCGAATGATATACTTTTCACGCTTTATTACAACTACAGATAATTCTGATAGGACTTCGAATGAGTTGTATGATCAAGATGCCGCTTCTCAGAGCTAGAGACCAGCATATCTCGTAGCTTTTTGAAAGAAAAAAAAAAGAGAAGAAAAATATCCTTTGATCTATAAACTTTTGATGATTTATTCGGAACACGCCACACAACCAAAACAAGCTTTGATCAAAATCACAAACAACTCAGATATGTCTATAGTCAGCATAAAAGTCTTGAGAAATATACCAGAACTGGGCGGAAGGTGTGAGCGCTGTAGCATGACGTGAGGGCCAAGGATAAAGATTGCGAAAAGGAAGAATCCACCAGATATAATGCTAATGGTGACTAAAAGCCATTTCACATGGGCAATTGCAGTGATCACGCCAAAAAGGAATGCTACGGGCATGCATAGTAATGAAAAAAGTAGTAAGGGCAAGGCCACATGTAAGGATTTGAGGATGAGTGCTAGATCACCCAACTGCGCCCAAATAAGAGTACATATTGTTGCAACAGAACTTTGCATTGCCAAGATGTCAAAAAGCAGAAAAATGAAGAGAGTTGGGTTAGTGGCCAAAGTTGCCCTGCCCAAGTTTGGTTTTTTGCTATCGCTGATATAACCACCTGGTATTGTAAAGCCTGCAGCAAACGTCACTGTGGCTACAAGAGCCGCTACCACGAGAAGAGCGTTGACGTAATGTCTGTTTTTCTTAGGGTCTAGTGGCACTGACTGTATTGTTAATGACTTAACAGATTCGAAACCACTTGAGTGAATAGCGTATAATAAGAGCGCCAGTGTCCACCTCTGTAATTCCAAAAATATGGAGGTCAAGCTATAAATCATTTATGAGGGATCAAATGTGTTGTATGAAACGGAATCAGAAATACCTCATGAAAGATGTAGTTGGGTTTCACCTCTGACTCGGCAATATCCCTAGCTCTTAAGCCGCTTTTGTTTCGTAATTTCAGTATCTCGTGGTTACGGCTAGCAAGACAAGTAATGGAGTCAAAGTCCCAGTTCATGACGGCAAGGTGCAAAGGTGTATTCCCGTCCACATCTTGCCCAACACCCAGATGTTTCGTATCTTTATCATGCATCAACATATATGCAGTAAGAGAGGCCTCATTTTTTGCCGCCACGTGGAGAATGTTCTGACCAAGTCTGTTAAGAAGGTATTTTGAAGCTGGACAACGTTTTATAAACTCTTTAATAATTTCGTAATGTTCGTTTTTTGCAGCCGAATGAATTGGAAAAGAACCATCTTGGTCGCAGACATAAACACCCTTTGTTGATCGGTTTAAGATGTTGCATAGTCCTTTATAATACCCAATGGATGCTCCGTATGAAAGACAAGTCCTACCATCTTCATCTTGCTCGTCCATAAGACTTGGATATTCATCAAGAATAACATCAAGGACACCTACTCAAACAATTGGGAACAACAATTAGCCATCTTGGGGAGGAGATTCTCGTCCCAAGCTGGTTTTACATAATTTTAACAGATTAAACGTAGCTGTTACTGATTATTAAAGAAAACAAAAAACAAACCTATACTTTTGGCCTTCAAAGCAACATGTGCAAGATGTTTGTTCCCTTGTAATTTCGAATCTAAGTTAAACTTCCTCACTTCACGGTCCACGTTGTCGTCTGTGGTTTTCAAAATTGCTTTCACAAGGTCTTCAAATTTATTTCCAGCGTCTACGGCTTCGTACAAGGAAGATATTCCCTTGTTATTTCCAAGAAAAGGAGCATCCTTGTCCGCGTTCACCAGACAGGTAGCCATCTCCAAATAGCGTCCTTCAATGGCGTAGTACAGAGCAGTATTTCCATCTTCGTCCTTAAGAACATGTGGATTCAGTCCCTCACTCTCTTCAGTACTCAGACTAGCTAAAGCAGATGTTACCGATGCAACAAGAGCCTCAACAACTTTGGTATGACCGCCATGAGTAGCCACATGTAGCGGTGTCTGACGGCTTGAGTTTTGCTCGAATAGAAGGCATGGACATTCAAAGATAATCTCCTTCACTAGTTCCAGATGACCCCATTTAGCAGCAATATGAAGAATTGAATCTCCTGTATTGCTCTTGACACGTTCCATTGGCGTTCCATTGCTTCTCAACTTCTCCAGACATTCTTTTTCCCCATTACTCATTCCACCAAAAATCTCCGGAGTCATCTCGACATCTTCACCAGGGAGAGCGAAAAGATCCGACAATTTAAGGTTAGTACGGAACTTTGGCACAGGTTCGGTGTCGCCCGTAGGTGACGTGGTGCCAACTCCTCCGCTGTGAGAGAAATCTGGTAAAACAATTTGTTACCAGGGTCAAAATAGTTATTTACTAGTATAGTAGTTAGTATCTTATGTAGATATATCGAAAGTTTTACAGCTCTCTTATCGCTAATTTTTATCACTTCTAACTATTTTGTATCACTTACGATTGTTTTCTTTTTGCCAAAATATTTCTACTGTTTTATTTCATCAATCGAATTAACCACTCGTCTTACATTTCATGAGACAAAATTTGTGAGTTCTAACTATGAAATCAATTAACTTATGAAAAATCTAAAATATAAATTTGTAAATATCAGAATATAATAAGTTAATGAAATCATAAATATCTTTATCTAATAGTCAATTCAAAATTAATCTAAATTTTAACTAATCGAGATTTGTCAAGTTGAAGACTCATAAGAGAAAAGAACATAAACACTTGCGCGTTTTGTTAAAAAAAAATTATGTAGATTTTTTACTAAATTATATAAATCTTGGATAGTGACATTTATTAGTTCTTAACTATCTATATTAATATTTTTGAATTACATTTTAGAGAGTAACTTTGTTTTCAGTTAGTATTTACAAAGAATGTCATTACTTATAAGTTATAACCAAACAACTTTACAATTAAAAGATTTTAACATCAATTATAAAATAAAAAAATCATAAAATTTAAAAGAATGATTCTCCTATCATTAAGATTTATTTTTTAATTATTTTGAATCATCATATAAGACATAAAAAGTTTAATTTGTCTGTATTCTTGTGATTCCAATTGTTTAAAACGAACATATATTACTCAATTAATAGAAAATAAATTGAGTTCAACATCCAACATCAGCTAAAATATTTAGACAATCGTTCAGAGCCATAAAAAAAATAAGATAAAAAATGAATTCGAATCTTAATGAACATGAAATTTAACTTAGTAAATATCCAAATTTACAAAGTTTCTATACGGTTTTTTTTATAGTTGAAATGTTTAAGTTTACCTGATATAGTAAATTTTTTAAGTTATAATATTATAATTAATAAATCCAAATTCAATTAAAAAGTTTAAAATATTATAAATATATTTAAACATATAAACAATTTAAAATAATATAGGACAAGTTATATTGTGAGACATGTTATATGGTGAAACAGGTTTGAATCGATATTAATAAAAAGTTAAAATATTATTAACCGGTAATTCATATGGGTTATATTTTTATTAATTATTTTGTTAATAAAAGACATGTTGAATAAGACTAATTTTATTAAATTTTTATAAAACAATATAATTGTTATGTGGTATATTGCTAGTTATATCCTAGTGTTATATCCTAGTTTATAACAAGAATCAAGTAGAATAGTTTTTCCTTATCTTTTTTATGTAGATTGGTTGGTTTTGCATAGGTGTCAATAATAATTTATATAGGGTCACTATACTCGTTAATAAAGCACATGTAATGAATATTCAAAATTTGTGGCCACCCTATGACTCATGTACCTTTCCGTTGATCATGAGAAACTAACATTGACCTTTGTGCCTCAATTCTATCTAGATCTGCTCCAGAACTGTCCATCGCAAACCTAAAATAATCACACAAATGGTTTGAAAAGTGAAAACACAGATTTAAGTTTACTAGTTACTACCACGTCCACAAACAAAAAAGTCAACCATTGCATGCAGAAGGGGCAGAGAAAAAGACTTACCAAGTGGCAGAAGAATTTGAGTAATGCAAGAGCTTTTGCTTAAGGTTCGTCCCTTAGTTTTAAAAGTCGTTAATGTCTCGAGTCATGGTTATCGAGAGGAGTGGTGGTCTCCTATAAATAAGCAAAGGCCGTTCTTATCTTCTGTCTTAAAACTGTCTTGGATGCAATCCACCACACACAGAGTTTTCATATGAAATTGTACATGTCTTGAAAGCCGGCGATTAAAAGATGACCCCAGTTACTAACTCATTAGAAGACTTTGAAGTCGTCTCCTAATATAGTTGGTCTAAATTTGTATTTTTTTTTCCTGGGAGAAAGTGACAAGATGAGTAATGCAAATTCTAAATGTCGTTACTGTCTCGACTCAAGTGAAAGTGGTGGTCTCCTATAAATAAGCCAAAGGTCGTTCTTGTCTTCTGCCTTAAAACCTATCTTTGCCTTAAATGAAAAAAGCAATCCACCACACACAGAGTTTTCATATATATGGAATCTTACCATGTCTTTAAAGCCAGAGATTAAAAGATGACCCGAGTTATACTAACCCATTAGAAGACTCTGAAGTCGTCTCCTTATATAGTTAGTCTAAATTTGTATTTTTCTGGGAGAAAGTGACAACGTGACCCTGTTTGTTATATGAATCACTCCTACCTCTTCATGATCTTTCTCTTTATCTTGCAGTAAGCTTCTGGATTGGGTTTTTATCATTTCTTTCCTAATTACGGTTTCACTGTTGTAGCCCAACTATACCCAGACCAGAGAGCAAGTTGAGGCGGGGTTTAAGCGGATATAGCTAAAACTTATAGATAAATTAGTGATTCATTGATTGTAGGAATACCAGAAATTTTAGTTCATCGCAAGTTTATTAGTTTACTGTTGCTGTATATTCATTCTCTAGCCAAAAAACAATTACGCTTGAAACAACTTTTTTTACATGTACATCATACTTTATATTTTTATTTTATTTTTTTCCTTATAAATTCATTGATATCAAAACAAGATTACAAAGTCAGTATACAGTAATTTTTGGAAACAATTTCTTACATAAACAGATATATACGCCATATAATGAGAAATATACACCAAAAGAAGTAAATTTGACGATGTTTCAAATAAGTCTTACTCGCTATAAGATTTTTAAATCCTATATTTTCTTTCTCTTTATCCGATTTCGCTCTAACGCAAATTGTTTGCGTGGATAGCTTTTCTTGGCTTGATTTCCAAAGTGCACACTGCATGGTTAAACCTATTGATTCTAACATAAGTTCTGAGGCTATGACTATCGGATATTCGGATACCAACACTTCCGTAACCGAGTCTCTCTATGGGGATTTGACTTTGACTTTATGATCTTTGAAATCAACCTTTGAAATTGTTTCCGCTTGTTAACTATGGTTTCCTCCTTCATCCCAAAATGCCCTATCTTCCGCAGTTGTTGCCTGATATATTTTTCCTTGATCGGAAATAGAAAAATACAAACCCATTTCTCCATCCTAAGAAACGGTTTTGGGTTTGCAAATTCAAACAGTTTCTATCAATTTATCAGTTATGGACTCAAAAGTTGTTATGTAGCATTGGTTATTGTAAGTGATTGCTATTTCTATAGAGAATTTGGTAACTTAGCTTCTTAGTTTTTAGCATGTAATTGTTGTGTAGAGTGATTCGTTTACTATGATATGAACCCATTTTACAGTGCTAACTGCTAAGACGTCAAGGACGGTTCAGCATAATGAAATAGTCTTCTCATTGTCCTCCGTCACATCACTAGTTGTATGGTTTATACACATTATCTTATAGGCAAAGATGTGTTTGTTTTGTTTCTTGTGTTGGTTAGCAATCGAATCATGTGTGTGTGTTTTATTTTGTTTGCTAAACGGCTGAAGTAACTTGCCGTTTTTTCGTTTTTAATTACTGTAATAGTATTCATGTTGCGACTAACATATAACTTTATTTGGCTGATTTATTTAGGCAAATTTTCATGTTTGTTTGGTGGCTTACTTGTCACTTCATCAATTAAAAAAATGATGTCGGATGCAACAGTCCATGTCATCATCATCAAAGGAAATACGAAACGTTTTTTTTTTCAACTCGTCTTCTTCACATGAGTTTTTCACATCATCGGAATTTCCAATTCATCACCGTCTTCCTCATTCTTCTTTCATCCTTCTCTCGATACGATTGGGTAAAGAATTTGTATTTAACACCGTCGATAAATGGTGTAGAGTTGTGCAAATAGATACGGAAATAACGCACGACAAGCTTGTGAAGTCGGTGTTCGATGACTACGGATTGAGTGAGTTGAGCTATCAGTTAAAGCTACCAAGATACCGCTTCTCAGAGAGACCATCATATCTAGCTTTTTATTTTTATTTTGAAAGAGAACAAAAATCTCCTTTCATCAATAAACTTTTGATGATTTTTTCATACGAAGAATGCCTTTGAATAGGCTACAAACTCTTAATAACAACCACAAAAAAGAAACTTTATCAAAGACACAAAAAGCCCAATTATGTCTTTATACTGCATAAAAGTCACGAGAAAGTCACCAGCGTACTTGGGAGAAACGTATGACCGTTGTAGCATGACGTGAGGGCCAAGGACAAAGATCGCCCAAGAAAAGAATAAAACAGATATAATGCAAATGATGACTACAAGCCATTTCACATGCCCAACTGCAGTGACCACGCCAAAAAGGAATGCCAAGGGCATGCAGAGTAAAGCAAAAAGCAGTAAGGGCAAAGCCACATGTAAGGATGAGCGAATGAGCACTGGATCACCTAACTGCGCCCAAATAAGAATACCTATTGTTGCAACGGAACTTTGCATGGCCAAGATGTCAAGTACCAGAAAAATGAAGAGAGTTGGATTAGTGGCCAAAGTTGCCCTGCCCAAGTGTGGAGCAGAGCTGTTAAACCCACCTGGTATTGTAAAACCTGCAGCAAACGTCATTGTGGCTACAAGAGCAGCTACCAGGAGAAGAGTGTTGACGTAATCTCTGTTATTTTTAGGGTCTAGTGGCACTGACGGTTTTGTTAATGAGTGTACAGATTCGAAACCCCTTGAGTGAATAGCGTATAATAAGAGCGCCAGTGTCCACCTCTGTAACTCAAAAAATGGGGGTCGAGCTATAAATCATTTATGTGATATCAAATTTTGTTGTATGAAACGAAATTATACATACCTCCTGAAAGATGTAGTGGGGTTTCACCTCTCTCTCGGCAATATCCCTAGCTCTTAAGCCGTTTTTGTTCCGCACTTTCAGTATCTTGCTACTCCTAGCAAGCCAAGTAATGGATTTAAAGTGCCAGTTCATGACGGCAAGATGCAAAGGTGTATTCCCGTCCACATCTTGCCCAACACCCAGATGTTCCGTATCTTTATTAATTATCAACATGTTCGAAATCCAAAATTTCCCATTTTTTGCTGCAATGTGGAGAACGTTCTGACCAAGTTTGTTAAGTAAGTGTTTTGAACCTGGACATCGTTTTATAAACTCTTCAACAATATTTTCATGACCTTTCTCTGCAGCTGTATGAATTGGAAAAGAACCATCTTGGTCGCAGACATAAACACCCTTTGTTGATCGTTCTAAGAGGTTGCATACTCCTTCATAATACCCTATATGTGCTGCGAGTGAAAGACAAGTCCAACCATTTATATCTCGCTCGTCCATAAGACTTGGATATTCATCAAGAATAACATCAAGGACACCTGCTCAAACAATTGGGAACAACAATTAGTATACATACAAATATTTTTACCGCCTTGAGGAGGAAATTCCCGTCTCAAACTGGTTTTACATATTTGAATAGAATAAATGCAGCTGCTACTGGTTAAAGCGAAAAACAAACCTATACTCTGGGTCACCAAAGCAACATGTGCAAGAGATTTCTGCCCTTGTAACTTTGACTCCAAGTTAGACTTCTTCCCTTTAAGGTCCTTGTTGCCTATGATTTTCAAAATTGCTTTCACAAGAGATACATCTCCAGTATTTATTGCCACAAACAAGGAAGATACTCCATACTTATTTCCAAGAAAAGGAGCATCCTGGTTTGCGTTCACCAGACATACAGCCATCTCGAAATAGCGCCCTTCAATCGCGTAGTACAGAGCAGTATTTCCATCTTTGTCCTTGAGAACATATGGGTTCATTCTCTCACTCTCTTCATTACACAGTCTAGCTGAAGAAAATGTTACCAATGCGACAAAAGCCTCAACAATAGTGGTATGACCGCTATGAGCCGCCACATGTAGCGGTGTCTGACCGCTTGAGTTTTGCTCCAAGAGAAGACGCGGGCATTCACAGACAATCTCCTTCACTAGTTCTAGATGACCCCATGTAACAGCAAGATGAAGAATTGAATCTCCTGTATTGCTCTTGATACGTGCCACTGAAATTCCACGGCTTCTCAACTTCTCCAGACATTCTTTGTTCCCATCACTTATTTTACTAAAAACCTCTGGAATCATCCGGACATCTTCACCACGGATAGCGTAAAGATCCGACAATCTAAGGTTAGTAAGGAACTCTGGCACAGATTCGGTGTCTCCTGTAAGTGGCGTGACGCCATCTCCTCCGCTTTGAGAGAAGTCTTGTGAACCGTGTATGTTCATGGGTAAGTATGTTCTGTTCTGTTGATCATGAGACGCATCTGTTGACCTTTGTGCCTCAATTCTATCTAGCTCTGCTTCAGAACTGTCCATCGCAAACCTAAACTAATCACACAAATAGTTTGGAAACACAGATTTAAGTTACTAACTTCCACGACCACAAACAAAAAAGTCAACCATTGCATGAAGAGGGGGCAGAGAAAGACTTACCAAGTGGAAGAAGAAGATCAGTAATGCAAGAGGTTTTGCTAAAGGTTGACGAGATTGAGACAAAAAGTTCGTCCATTTATATTAAAAGTTTTGTCTCGAGCCACGTCGAGTCATGATGATCGGAAGGAGTGGTGGTCAGGTCACCTATATATAAATTAAGGGAAAGTGTTTCTTTAGTCGGAAATAATTAGGAGAAAAATTCAAGACAAAGATTAAAAAATGACCCGAGTTATTAAGTCATTAAGTTATAATTAAAGACTTTGAAGTCGTCGTCTCTTAATAAAGTCTAAATGTCTATTTTGTTGGGAGAAAGTTGCGGCGGGGTTTCAGCGGAGATGCTCCTATTCCTAACATAAAACACCGAGAATATGTGACATAGTGGAAACTTTATAAAGAAGCTAGTGATTTTAGGCTACCAGAAATCTAAGTTCATCACTCGTTTATTATAGTTTGCTGAGTAATTGGTTGGACCTTATGCACGTTCTACTGTAAAATAATTCAACAGCTTCAAATTGAAGTATCGAACCAATCAAGCGTTATACTGGAAACTTATTTTTTTTTCCATGGACATCAAACTTTTTTATATCAATGACTTTTAACAAAGCATTTCTTATTTTACCTATTTTGTTGCACATCACTACATTTTATATTAAACATTAGATTCAATGGGATCGCAAATACCACCATATTTTTCAATATTCTTACAAGAGGTAGAATATTTTTCAATATTCTTTTTCCATGCTTCTCACTTTACTTGTGTTTATTCCATGCAATGCCAACTCTTTGGCTGATTCTTTCTTTAGCAAAGCAGGTAGCCACATTTGGCCGTAGACTATTTGGTCAATTTGCTAGTTGAGTTAATAAAATCTCTGACCCATAAAAAAAAGTTATAAAAAGAAAAGAGAACCGGACCATTTTTATTTTTGTTGACATCAAACCGGACCATTGGTGAAAACCCCCAAATCGAATTCCAGAATCATCGTCTCCATCGTAATCGACTCAAATCAGGCAACGGTTACCTCCGCGTCGAATTTCAGCGACCACCCATTTCTGGGAAGGGAAAAAGCTGCGCAATTTGTGGATTTCTTTCTCAGAAAATGTCGTTAGGGCAAAAGAGTTCGACGGATCCTGGTGCGATGCTCACTTCTCTTCTGAACAAGCGAGAGAAGCTTCGCCAAGAGTTACGAAGCATCGAGAAACAGGTTAGGGCACCAATGGTCCAGAGTCGATTCAATTGTGAAATTCGATTTCATAGAGAAATTATTGTTTGGGGCATACTTCAAATCTTGGGTTCTTTGTAATCTTAGGTTTATGAATTGGAGACAAGCTATCTTCAAGAATCGAGTCATATTGGAAATGCTTTGAAAGGCTTTGAAGGGTTTTTGTCTTCCTCCAAGAGTACTGCTAGGTCTCTCATTCTCCTCTTCTCTTGATTCTGAAAAAACATTGACTTTGGATTCTATTTGCAGCTTCATACACTTTAGAGAATGTGGTAACTTCTCAGTTTTAGTATTTTGTTGTGTGGAACGAGAAATTGAGTTTGATATGAAGTTATGAACCCATTTCTGCAGTGCTAAAAGGTCAAGGAAGTTTCAGCCTGAAGACAGAGTCTTCTCATTGTCCTCAGTTACATCACCAGCTGTATGTTTTAGACAATTTTTATCACCTTCTTTCATATGCAAAGACGTTTTTTGTTTTGTTGTGTTGGTTTGCAATAGAATCAACTGCCGAAAGAACATATGGTTCCCTTTCTAGTAGGTAGTTTGGTTTGAGAATCAGTGTCTTTAGATATGGTTGAATACTACATGGCAAATATCTCTAACAGATTCAAACAAGTGTGAAAGCTGAATCTATGATTGTGAAAGAGCTAGAGTTCTGTGACTATATGTCTTGTCTTGTGACTGTCGTTTGTTAGTTTATTACTCGGCCTTCTTTAGAAAAAAGGTTTGAGAATATAGTTTCTTTAGATATGGTTGATTACTACATGGCTAATATCTCTAGCAGCTTCAAACTTAAGTGAAAGCTGAATCTATGATGTCAAATAGCTAGAGACTGGAGTTCTTTGAAATGCCTGTGTCTTTTCTTGTGACTGTCATTTGTTAGTTTATTACTCTGCCTTCATTAGAGAGAAAGGTTTTTAGACTGGTATGTTGATCTTCCCTGAAATGTATTCAGGCTGAAGAACTTGGTGTTGGAAGAGAAGGTAAGCCCTGCAGCAAACAACTACACTGAATTCACTTTTGCAAATCTTGGATCAGTTTTTACACACTTTATCTCTGTATGATATAGATGGACGAGCTGAATTAGGGCCAGGGCGATCCAAGGGTGGTTTGTCGACACAGTTAGTTTCCCGACCTAGCTTACTTTACCTCGTTCGTACCTGCCCTGTATGTCTCTGATACATGGTTTTGGTTTGTTGACCAATGTGATAAAATTACAGGGGAAAGCCGAAGAAAGGGAGAGGACAATCAATAATAGCAAGAGAGGCAAAGAGAAGCAGACCATCTACAGAACCAGATTATGAAGATGAAGATGATCCTGATATGAATATGTATGGCCATGGTTCACTCATCTAAGGCATTTTCTGTTTTGGTGCCAGAAACAGTAAGAAAACAAATAATTTTGTAACCTTTTTTGTGCATCCTAGAACAAAACTGAATCTATCTAAGTAATCTAGGAATTAATCTGCCAGCTTTATATCATCCATTATTATGAAGTTGCAGTGAGGCTTTTATCAAATATCTTAAGCTATGTCTAGAAAAAGTGAAAAACTATATGATCATATGAGTTTATAGTACCTTTTTAATTACATGATGTGAGAGTGGAATTAGTTGGCATGTATCATCATGATTCATTATTTGTGATGGAAGCTTAAATTAGAATTTGTTCTTCTGGGTCCAACTTAGTCTGTACTTTTCCTTTTCTTGCTTCTTTTTATATTACTTTTCTAATATACCTTTTTTTTTTAATTGCAAATAAAATGATTTTTTTCTTACATTGAAGTGAAATTATCTTTGACAAAAAAAAAGAAGTGAAATTATCTATGAAGAAGAATGTTTATACATTCACAAAAAAAACAAGAATGATTTCTATCCCATGCATACAATTTTTTAGAGTGGTGAGCCATATGTATTCACATTACATAAGAAAAATATAATGTAGAAAAAAAGTTTGTTAACACTTCTGAAAATTCTCGAATTTTGTAACAAAGAAGAAAGAATGAGAAAACCAAGTTCTTTAAAAAATTCAACCAAGAGAAATCAGAAGAAGAACATGGAACACACTCATGAGTGATCGATCAATCAAGCACTTCGTTTTAGCCTTTCTTGGAATTCAAGAAACGACCTCTCTTTCTCCATCTTCATACTTTCTCTAAACTTGTAGATGAACTCGTCGGCTCTCTCGTTAACCTGCAGATGAGGCGATGCAGCCACCACTCTCCTCCAAGCATCTTCCATCGAATCAGCAATCTCCGGCATCCCTTCTTCTTCTTCTTCTTCTTCTTCTTTTTGCTCTTCTATTCGTCTCACAACATTCTCTTTGCTCCCACTTGTCCCCTCACCGCGTGATTGGCTTTGGTATTGATAGATTTGAGAGTATTCATCATCGTATCCATACTGACGACGCTTTGGTTTGGTGAGAGATCGAGAAATGAAGTTGAGAAACTGTCGAGAACTTTGGTTCCGGCTATAGTAGTATTTGTCCGTGTAGCTATTGTTTTGAAGGTACCTTGTTCTAAAAGGAACGATGAGACGGCGAGAAATGAACCGGAAGACACGAGCCGTTGATTCTCTGACCGATGAAGCGATCTCCATGTCTCTGAACTTCGACTTGACCATGTTTGTAAAGTTTTTCCATGCCCTCTTCGCAGGATTTTGCTTCTTCTTTTGCCGCAACGAAGCCATTCAGAGACTTACTTTTTTTTTTTTTTTTAAAAA
>Ga0041059_1001567_pt1 | contig 17999 bp, 13 predicted proteins | sample AraColnosormetaG_FD_56232 | JGI IMG/M metagenome (GOLD analysis project Ga0041059, IMG submission 56232) | Arabidopsis roots microbial communities from North Carolina, USA - Col MF nosort | ecosystem: Host-associated > Plants > Roots > Unclassified | place: USA: North Carolina | collected...
AAAAAAAAAAAAAAAAAAAAAAACTACCTTTATGAAATCATTACTAATCACCTTGAATTAGAACAGGATCGGGAGATCTAGGATCCTCATGAATGATTCTAACTTTAGGATTAACCGTTCTTGGAATGTTGAGATTATAATTAGAAGGTAAAATCATGAGTGGAGCATGCTTGGTGGATAAGTTTCTGAAAGATCTTGAATTTAGGGTTTTAGAAGACAAACACTCCAAAGGAACTTCACCAGATAAAGGATTGCATATATACTTCTCTGCTTCGTTCCATTTCGAGTTTAGCTCAACTCCTTCTGGTTTCAACCAATCCCAATTCTTCTTGTACACTGATTTTGCTTGCAATGCTGTGTAAGCAAATCAAACGAAAGACCAAACAAAAAGGTTATTATATCCTTTCTCTGTTGTAGTTCATAATCATAACAGAGCTTCTTTTTATTGTTATCAATGAATATAAACAAACTAATCAAGTGTAATATAATGACGTAGCTGTTGATGCAAATTTCAAGAAAAGGTTATCGAAACGTAATGATTTTGGCACAAATGTCTTTTTTTGCTACATTTTTCTATACTATACGACGTACCATCAGATTTATTGATTAGTCATTGAAATTAGCATATACTTAGATTCATATAGGTCAAAATTCTCAAAAGATTCAATCTTTGAGTTGAGAATCATGAAAACTGAAAAGCTAAACAAAACAAAAGGATTGGAAGAGACTTACCCTTGAGTGCACTACTGAAGGAATAATTTGATGGATCGATCTCATCTGTCGCAAAAATTCAATTTTCAAAACGTTTTTCTAAGAAGTAATTAGCATCAAAAGAGGCTATTACCTTTGAGGGAGTAACCCGGAGAAGAGGCAGTACTAGAGATGGTGACGTTTGTTGTACAAGACTTGTGGTCTTCTCGGAAGCTTCGGATACAAGAGGCAGAGAACCTTCTAGAACTTTGATCTTCGCGAGTTAAATGGCCTTGTCGTGCCCATTCTCTTAGATTAAACTCAAGCTCTTCGCCACGCAAAACCATTGGAAATTAAAATAAAGAGCCAAGGTAAAGCTAAGGATGATGGAGAGAGGGAAGAAATGTACATATATGAATTTAAAAGGGATGGTTGAGTTTTTTTTTATTCTTTAAAATATTGACTTTTTGTAGTACTTTTGTCATCTTTAAATTTGTTTCATTATATTGGGTATTTTCAAATAAGTTATCTCGAAAGTTTGTAAGATAGTATATGTTGAATCTTAATTGGATGACTGACATATATATTAGAGACACCTCACAATAAAGTTTTAGTTTTTTGTCTTTTGTTTTTTTGGGTGTAATCCATATATAGGAAACAAATTCACTTGGCATGTTCCATTGTTTTCTCGAAAGGTTATGATCGATTAGTTCTGGTTTCTTTTTCATGTTTTTAATTTTGTATAGTGACAGTTAATAATAATGAAATTGATTATCTTGACAAGAATGATTGATTTAACATGTTTGGCTATTTCTCACTGTATTTTAAATTGACTGAAAAAAGGATTTTCAGATCAGAAAATTAAAAGCTCTCATATGTGAAAATTTCAAAATAATATTTATTAATATTTTATAAAATTTGACGGTAAGGAAGACAGATTGTATTGCTTATTTTGATTTCACAAGAATGATTCACCTGCATTTAGAGAACTCATGATTACAGTGGCCCAAAGAGTGCATGCAAATGTAGGCATCACTTGTGACAGTGGTGTAACATGGAGATTTTGGTTCATTTAATGGCTGTTGCTATCTCTTCTCTGTTTTTTTTTTATTTTATCCAAAATGGTTAGTTTTGCAATTCACCCTTTTTGATAATGCGAAAATAGATTAGAAAAAAAGGTACAAGAAAATACAAAACCAAACTGTTCATCCCTGTTTCACGCGCTGAGAAATTAAAGAAAAAGTGTTTTGGTAAGAAACAGCGCTTTTAGTCCATACATTTTAGCGACACGCGCAACTGATGCGCGTTGGTTAAATAGCAGTTGGTTACACTTAGACTTTCAAGGACCCAATCCATAGCCCATAACCCCCTTGATGGACTAAAAGAATAGGCCCATAACTAAAGACTGTTCAGTGTTCACAATTACCTCCAGTGTTATAAGTTTTCCCCCAAATCCACAGCTTCAAAAGTTTCAATTGTGAACATATATAATACATTAATGTTTCATGTTTGTATGTGTAAGGATCTTGATTAGATTACTAGCTCCAAGATATTGGATGCTTCATTAGCAAGAAACCAATCAACCTTAATTCAAATGATTAGTAAACCAAGATTACGAAGTCGAAACTGGTTCTCGATGCGTTGCACCGGAACAGTTTTTAATTACGAACACTATCTTTTGAGTCATCCAAGACCAAGATACGGGTTAATGATTCTTAATTGTGTTTAAGTTCATTGTTAATTAAGCTATATCATATGGTAAATTTTTATCATGAATGGTTTCTAATAATGAAATAATACTACTGTATAGTCTGTATCAGTACTTAGGGGACAAGAGAACGAAGGTTGTCTAGGTTATGCCAAACAGTAACCCATACCCATGCGAATTTCACGTGCAGCATACTACTGTACATTGGTTCTTCTGATTGCTTTTTTTTGTATATATTTTTCTTCCTTTCAATTTTAGTTTGTTATCTTACCTCTAAATTTATAAATAACTAAATGGAAAGTGAGGGAACAAGAGTTCAAGAGTGGTGTCCTCTATGCTAATACGCATATCATATATCTATTTTTGGTAATATAAAAATGTACAAGTACGTAGTATGTGTTTGTGTAGTTGAACATATAACCAAAAAAATATTGACATGCATATAACAATGATAAGTTCAAAATGTTCTACTCTTGAAGCATGGCATAGGGAAAATCGGGATATAATATATTCGGGGAGACAAAAACAATTTCCAAGAATTGATGCGCTAATATAATACAGTAGTTAGGCAAAAATAATTTTTAAGAAGCAAGGGCCAGGTTCAAGTTACGGCTAATTTGGTGATGGAACACGAGAAAAGACATGTGGGATTATGTTTTGGCCATAATATTAACTTTTATGTAAGCTCATAATCGCAAATTTCAAGTAATTAAAAATATAATCTTGTTCCAGTTATGTTAGCTTCGATGAAGTCCTATATACATATCATATCATCTTTGGCATTTTGTGTTTACGGTGAGGAAATCAAATCCACTTGCGCATTTATGCACTTTTGGCGACTATGAGATTCATACGAAACTATATATTGATCTCTGATAACTTCGGTTTTCAATTTTATATGCATCCGCACTCTAAGAAGTTTACTTTTATAAGTTACTTAGTTTTTTGTATATACCAGAACGTTATATAACAAGTTAATTTATTTATATAAGTTTTGCCAGCTAATTTTAGCATAGATAAACTATCAAATGTTATAAAATGGTCATGTTTTTATTTGCGAGTAAAAATGACTCAATGTATCCACATTTTATGGGATATGTTCATTTCATTTGAAGCAAAATGGCTCTAGTTGTACTAATTTGGTCAATGTGTTCACCAACAAAGAAAATAAATATAGTATACTATCAATCCCAAAATATTAGTCTTTTCGAACGAAAAAGTTACTCAAATCTTAAGAGGCCGTAATTAAATTTGAAGAACTTTACAAGACTTGCTTTTAGTTCGATATATAATACCATTTTTATTAATTAAAATGATTACTTTTATCACTTATTAGGATAGTGGATAAAAGAATATGTTATGCAACCAAATGGCCGACAAATGTATCTTTGTTGGTGGATTTTCACATTGTTATATAGAGTTTGGTGACGTGACTAAACCACATACAAATGATAATAATTTCCTCGAACAATATAATCATTTATATGGTTGATTAGAGATAAATTTAAGGGTCCAATGTATACCTATTATTAATTGTTTATTAAGTTACTGTAGAATGCAGACAATAACTTCTCCCTATAAAAACTCACTCGAACAAGTATCTTCTCCATTAAATCACTTATCTTCCAAAGTTCTCTTATTCTTCACAATATCACACTCTCTTAATTAATAGTTAATATCATAGAAGATTCCTGCTCGGAAACAATCTAGACCAAGTTTTTTCGAGGGATTCGTCGTGGTGTAAAGTCTCACCAACTTTTTAGTATTTCCGATACAATCATTGTTATATCAACTGGTTTCTTAGGGACACAACTGGATATGGAAAGCATCATGAGCTTGAAGAGAAAGGAGAAGAAATCCCAAAGTAGAAGACTCGGGAAATATCTGAAAGAACAAAAGGGGAGGATCTACATCATTAGAAGATGTGTGATGATGCTCCTTTGTTCGCATGATTAATTTATTTATTACGATACACATATGTATATGTGTTTATTTTGTCCGATATGTAAATACATAATGTGTACTTTATAAGAAACAAAATACCAAATCTTTAGAGTACTAATGAATTCTGTAAACTCTTTGGATTAAAGGTCAATAGAGAAAAAACAAAGCTAAGAGACAACATAGACAACAAGATTGATAAATAGGCCTTTTGCTAAAAAGCCCACAAGACCAAATGATAAAATCTTAAGTTGGGGAAAGATTAGTAATGTAAACTGGCTTACGATGGAAAAGAGGCAGAGGCCTTTTTCTAAATAAGCCCATTTAAGCTACTAACAATCTTCAAAAGTCCCACATCGCCGCTATATGAAGAAAATTATAGCGATTAGAGTCGAGTAAGTGATTGTCCTTTTTGAATCACCACGTCCAGAAACAAAAGAAAACAACATATAATGAATTAAGCTTCAATTTGAGCAGGAGCAGGCAAAGGTTTCTCTAAAGAACATTTTTCAGGTTTCATGGTATTGAAAAGTTCTAGAACTTCTGCATTGCGACGGATATAACTTGGGGACATAGACAGTAAATCCTGAGCTTCACTATGCCTTGCAGACTTCAACATAGCTTCGAATACACGCAGAACCATTGAATTAGATGGAAACTTCTTTGAAGTCACAGCCTTCAGAAAAGCGAAAGCCTCTGCGCTTGTTCCACTATTCGATAAGTAATCCATGAACGGGTCCACGAAAGGAGGGAACCCGTGATTTCTCATCATAGGTAGAAGACTCAAAGCTTCTTCAAACCCACCATCTCTTGCTACCTTCTTCATCAACAGATTCCTCACCATAATTTTGTATGTACTGTGCCAAGGTTTCAACTGATTTTGTTTCACTAGCTCACTGAAAAGCTTGTATACATCTCTTGCCTGAAAACTGTTGCAATAAGCAAGTACCAACTTCTCAAATGCATAACCTGCATAAGAGACTCCCTCTTTCCCAATCATCTTCTTGAAACACTCTGAAGCTTCTTCGAGATCTTTAGCATCACAGTGCCCTTCAACTAAAGATGCCATTGCTTTATCATCTAAATGGTTTCCAGAAGCTTCCATAAAGTTCACAAGTTCGTTTGCTTCATCTTTCTTGCCCTTACGACTAAGTCCTGATGCAATCACACTCTGCAAATCACCGCTAGGAACATATCCACCTTCGTTCATCGCTTTCAACACCTCGTTGCTCTGTCCAAACCTATCAACGCTTCTCAAAGACTTGAGGACATGTTGCAGCATAACATCCGGCACAACGTTGCCATTCCCAGTATAAGCTTTCAAAGTTCTTGTAAATAAGTCCATGTCCAATTTCTTTGCAGTGACAATTTTCTTGAGCAGTAAACTGCAGCAGTGTGGGGTGGGTGTGTTGCTAATGCTACCTGCCATTGCAAACTCAAACAACTCAACAGCTTCTTTAATCATTTTAGTCTGACAGAACCTTGCTGAAACCCTAACATAAGTCTCCATTTCCATCTCGTAACCAGCACTCCTAATTTCTTCTATCATGTGCTGAAACCTATCAAGAAACTTCTCTTTCCCTAAAACCCTGGCCATAGCATTATACGTCTTCTCATCATGTTTAAAACTTCCAGACTCATCAATCCACCTAAAGAACAACAAAGCTTTCCTCGGATCCACGTCAAGTTTTTCCAAAACCATCTTTACCACATCACTTTTAAACTCGAGCTTCAAATCCCTTAGCTGTTTCTCTACATCAGCACCCCACACTTCCTTCATCACAATCTTACACACCCTATTGCAAACCTTGTCAACAGAGTTATCCATAGAACCTGAAGCAAATAGCTCTTTCAGCCTCTCCAAATCATTTTCTAGTCCATCTTTCTTAAACTTGTCACCGACTCTGTCCCTAACATTAGCTGAAACACCATGCCCTTTCTTCTTCATATCATCAACCAACCTCCAAAACTCATCAACTAATCCATTAACACCAAAAATACGCAGCATCGTGTTATAACTCTTGGAAGAAAGTTTTTGAGGATAAGCCTCCAAACCCCATTTGAAAAACCTCCCCGCAACATCAGGGCTTGATTCAAGTTCCCTCAGAACTCTCAATGCTAATTCATGGCTAATCACAACATCATTCGAATCCAGCTCTTTCGTAATCTCATCCTTACCATTCAATCTGCTAAAAACATCAATCACAACAGTCTCAGCAGGAAGTTTCTCTTCTATCGCAGACTCAGATGAAAAGCGTCGGCTAACAGAGCTCGCCAATGGCGATCGCAAGGCAAAAAGACACTGTCTTTGTTGCACTCCAAAACGTTCGTGGAGGAAAGAAGAGAAAGATCGAGTCGAATTGGAGATTACCTGGAACCGCGAGTGATGAGAAAGAAATGGACGAGGAGACGAACGGTAGCTCCGGAAAAGAAGCGATCGCCATTGATACCTCATCCTTAATGTCTATCTAAGCTACAACAACACTAGAGTTTGGCTTGATTTTGAACAAAAAGTTTGGATTTTTACGAATGGGAACGATGGAGCAGCAATGGCGCAAGAGAGAGAGGAAATGTTTAGGGCTTTAGACTAAACCTCTGACCAAGACGGAAGGTCGAGTATTTTTAAGCTGTCATCCTCCAACTTTTTGTAATTTTCATTTTAGCCACAACATTTTTTTATTTAGATAATTTTATCCTCCACAGCGATTAGGAAAATATGACCATGTCTTTTTGTGCTCAATCAATAATTCCTTATACTCTTGAAATGTTTTAGTAAGAGAATTGATCCAATCATGTTTTCTCACTAAATTTCCAATGATATATAAAAAACTGAAGGTTCCAAAGTTATTTGAGGAACAAAACTTCATCTAACGTTCCAAATTATCTTCATTTTGGATAAAATTTCCAAACTAACACTATAAGATATATACATTGTTTGATACTTACTTTCATTGATCTAATATTCTTTGAAGTTGTTAGTTGTTACTTTATACTTGAACACTGAAACCCACTCCCTTTTTTCTTCCACATTCATGATATTAAAAAGCATACTTTTATTAACTAGATAGATAAGATTACATAAAGATCCAAATGGACGCAAGGAAACAACATCAGAAAGTAGCAGGAATGAGAATTAAAACCCCAAATTTATTAAACACAAGTCGAAGAGGGGAATTAATTAGAAAAGAAGTCCAAGGTGCTTGCTTAGTGGCTTTTGTTCATGCCGGTCTTGTCCTTGACGACATCAGCAGCTCCTTGCGCCTTCTCCTTCATTTGTTGTCCAGTCTACAATTCACAATTTGATTTAAAAGTTCAATATTATGGTTTTACTACAAGGGAGCAAAATGAAATGAAAGAATCAAAACTGAACCTGTTGCAAGGAGTCTTGAGCTGAAGCAGCAGCATCCTTGGCCTTGTCCATCATTCCACCGGCCTTCTCCTATATTCACATAAGTTTAACATTATACATTATTAGATCAACCTTGTCTAAAAAGAACACCCTATCGTAATCCGTAAGTATTTGCGGGAAAACTATATGAATTTAGAAATGTAGAGATCTTTTACATATATTTCAACAAATTGATACGAAATGTGTAACAAAAGAAAGAGAGAGAGAGAGACCTTAGTCTGGCCAGTGGCTTGACCGGCTTGGTAGCTCGCGTTTTGCTTGTTGTCCATTTTCTCTCGTTCTGGTTTTGCTTACACTTTGAATTTTATGTTTTTGATTGATTGTTTTGTGTTTGATGATGGAAAATGATTGGAGCATTGGGTTGCTATTTATAACCCAGAGACGTGCTTGGGAGTCTCCACGTGTCGAGGACACGTGCATCGGTTCGAGAAACTTGCTGCAGTCGGTGGCTAGTTTTGGGATCCACGTGTTGGATAACCGTTTGACCAGGACATAAAAGACACATACGTGGTTCTCTCGATTTCTGATCCGCAAACGACACGGTATTATTTCACTTAGACTCCTCTGTTGCGCGATAATAGGATTTTGAGTGAAAGAAAATGTTTCCTTCTTCTTGTACTGTCGTTTTAAGCAATTTTTTCTTAATTTAACTAAACGTAATTATGGCAGAATAAGGTTCTAAGTGAAAACAAGAAATTGTGGTTTTGAAGTTTTTTTTGCCTACTATTATTCATATGAGTCATCATCCTTTTGTTAAATTATACTACCACTTTCTTTTTAGTTCTTAAAATTTTAAATAGTCAGCTCTAAAACTAATTTACTCATGCAAGTTGTTCTCTTCTTTTGATCAAAAGTCCACTTCTCCCTTTTTTTTTGGTTTAATACTCAAATTCTCCCTTTTTGTTTTATTTTCGTCTTTTTTTTTCTTTTTTTTTTAATATAGTACTATTTACGTAACCATAATTTGTCATCGGAAATAAAAAGATTAAGACAACTGAATTTTGTAATGTTTTGAAGATAATATTGCACATTTTGCTACATTAGTGTCAATCTCGTTTATTTTTCAACGAATCGTTAAAAAAAACAAATATAATAGTAAAAATCGATAATAGTAATCATCATAGCAGCAACATTTAAGAATAATAACATAACAAGTCTTTAGGTATATAAAACCCATATTCATAAAGTAGAAAACACCAATACAACTTGCTTGTGAAGGAGACGAACTCAAACTTCACAAGTCATTATTCATAAGAACTTAATAAGTTTTTTAAAAAGAAAGAACAAAAACAGAAAGCTCGAAAATAGTTATTAGGAAGAAAAATTCTGCTAGATTCCCTCGTCCTTCTCGTCCTCGCTGCTGCAGCTATTGTTGCTGCTCCATTCACACTTCAAGGTAGATCTAGGCGATCCACAGTACTTACCAAGCTTCTCAAACGTCTGATACATCACTGTTCCACTCTCTTCTCCTAGAGACTCAAATGTCCTCTCTCTGCACCCATAGTCTTCCAAGTCTACAGTAATCTCTGGCTTGTATGAGTTCGCTCCAACGCTCGAGTGCACAGCTACAGAGAATTGCTTGGGCTCGAAGCAAGAGAGAACCCTTGTCACCAGCTGGCTAAGGTCAAGGGTGTTGAAGTCGTAACCCACAGCTTCGAAGCTAGCGTAGCTAAACCCATCTTCAGGGGTCACATGGATCGTGGAGATTGCATCCCCTTCAATTGAGTTCATAGAGTAGCCGCAGGGCTCGAATTCAAAGTCGCAGATCTCAGACTTGGGAAGGATCTTTCTGATTCCAGAGTTATCAGTCATTGACCCAGTCTTGTCAGCTTCATCCTTGTAGAAGACAGCAGCTTTCTCTCTGTCCAGACCAGTCATGCACATCTCGAGAGTGTAGACATTGTTGTTGCAGTTGCTGGAGTCCTGGGCAGAGGCAGCATAGACATGCCATTTCTTAGTCTCATCATCATTGCCCATCAAGTAGGCTACGCTGTTCAAGCCCAGCTGAGTAAAGTGCCCATCAAGAACAGAGACTTCTTCAGAGAAGCTGCGGTGAGGAAAAGGCTGGCCTCCGGGGCAGAGGAAGGAGCCGCGAGTGTACTTCACAGACTTGACACTCAGAGAGAGCTCACCAGCCAGCTTTAGAAGTGGTGGGATAGAGAGGAGGAGCTTAGTGGTACCGCAAGTCTTGATGATGACTTTGTAGGGGTAGACAAAGAAGCTGGACTCAGAGAGTACGTAAGAGTCCAATTGATCGTTGGAGAGAGATGAAACGATCGTGCATGCAGCAGGTGTAAGAATTTCATCAAGCTGGGACTTGGTCAGAGCACGGAGTCCCAGTCCCTTGGAGTCTTGAAAGATGCTTGGCTCAAAGAAAGTCACCTCGAGCCGTTTCTCGTAACCTTCGAAACCGATTGCAGATAAGGCCATCTCGCCTTGTTGTGTGAGCGACAGGACTTGTAGTAGGAGGAGAGAACGATTGGATCCGGGAACCAGCAGAAAAGGAGCTTTGAAAGAAGAAAATTATAAACTGGAAAGTAAAGAAAGCTATAACTATATTATGAAGATCGGTGCACGCTGGTACTCAGGATGGCCTCTTGGAGCACTGCAACAAAAAGCAAAACATAGTTAAGAAGAGACTACATAATGGATACCATAGAGATTGAAGAAATCAGATATAGCATTATAGAGGAAACTCACGTTTGAGTAGACAGAAGATTTGAATTTCTTGATTCCACCGTTTGGACGAACGTCTTCAATGCTGTAACCGAGGGGAGCTTCGTAAAATAAGGAACTACTACTGCTGGACTTCTTTTTACCACCTTTCGACTCCATCATAATCTCATTCACGCTTTTCTGTATTAGACAAAACAAATCCAAAGGAAAAAGATCAGATGAAAAATAAAAATACCAGGTATTCAAAAGATCACACAACAATGTTTATCAGGACAATACGAATCTATAAACCATAAGAACCATTCAATTTTCAATTGTATATCTCGAATGATGAGTAGAAACCAATTATTATAGCAGATCCATAACTAAAAACAAAGCCTAAGACAATAGGCAATCATACATGTAACAAAACAAAAATCGAAACCAAGTCGTTGGTTTCAGGTATAAGTCAACCTAACCATGCATGCGAATATCAATCTCTTATACCAAAACCTAGGACGATAAGAACGATGTCTATCTAACCTAGCTAGGCTAATGAATCAATCGAAGAACGACGTCAATCGTGAGAGATACTTACATATATAAATGAAGATCGATAGATCAAGATCGCGAATTATGAACTCCTTGTTTCCAGAAACCCCTTTCTCCAGATATCAAACGAAACCCTCAAACCTGAAAAAAACCCAGAATTCACCGATTAAAAAACATTATCCTCAACGACGGAACAGATCTACAGAGAGAAAACGCAGATCTACAATTCAAAAAAGAGACTCACCAGATAGAGATGATTCAGAAAACCGCAAGACTTTCGAGAAAAGAGAAAACCCTAAATTTGAGAGAAACGATTAAGTTGATGATTTGGTAATGATGAAGCAATGAGATGCGTTCGTGAGGAGGAAAAGAAAGGTAGAAAGAGTGCCTTTATATAAGTACTAGGGTTATGCTCCCTGACAATTACGTATTTGACCTTATACCTTAGCGTTTATATCGCGTGAAGCTATCTGAGCCGTTGATTATTTCCAATTTGCCGTTCCGAGGTTTTTACCCAAATTACCCTTCAACCATTTACTTACGTTGGAATCGGTAGGTGCGAGCATCTCCATTCCTGACCGCAGATAAATAGCCCCAACTATTTTAACAAATTTGCTTTTTCCTTTCGCCGCAAGTAGAAATTATTTTAATTTTAGAGATTTGTTTCTTTATTATTTTTTGACATTATCTTTTGCGGAACAACAAAATATAAAACAGAGATGGGCCAACACGCTATATTAACCAATCAAAGATTGACACGTGTTTAGAAGATACGTGTGCCGTTGAAGCGGATAACTCGAGGCGAGCTGTCACGGTAGCGTAGCCGTGGGGCCTAAAAGAATCAAATTCTATTTCTCAAAGGCTCTCAACTGCTCCACTACATGACAAAATTGGGCCTCCCCGTGACTCACTCATGACTCATGTCCACCATTTGTCAAAAATCAACAAATAAAATGTATCAAAATTATAACCAATCACTATTGACCAGTGTGTAATTATTTATTCCAAATCTTTTTTGTTCAACCATAAGTCGTATTTAAAATTCTGAGATTTTGGACTAGTTTGGTACCATGAACCTTAAAGAATAAAAATACCTTTAAACAATATGATTTACTTTTCACATTAGTGATATCTCTCTAGGAACACTGGTCTCTCTCTCTATCTATACATCAGCTGGAGCATGCCTTCTTCTTTTCCACGAAATTGCTAAAAACAATCAGAGAGCTTCTGATAAGAAATTCCCACCCAACTTGACAATATGATGAAAAAAGAATATATTCCAACAAGAAAAGATAAGATGAGAAAACGAATTCGAATCCAACTTCTGGTTCAGGTTATTGCCAACCGGATTTCCTACGGTTGAACCGGTTTGGCATTAGTCTTCTGATACTCCAGTGTCAGTTCTTCCAAACGCTTTGATACCTGCCATGAACAAACAAAAAAACACAGTTGTTGATTATTCAAGAAAGCTGAGAGCGTTTTTCAAGTATACCATCAGATTTAACAACATCAATGCCCTCAATTAATCACTACAAGTAAGATTAAATTATCTATCAAGTTAATCATGTCGATATCGAGAATCTGATTCTTTCATATCTCTCCCGAGTTATCATGGAAATTTTACCAGAACATTAACTTTTCGAAAACGAAAGAGAACCTTGATAGAGTAAGCCAATGGAAGCAAGGTATCCGGATTCATTGCGTCTTCCGGGAAAGTTTTCAGAGCATGTATTAGTTTCTCAAACGGTAACTTTACCTGCAGAGTTAATTTTTTTAAAAAGGTTGGTTTTGCGAAATTAACTTACAGCTCGTAAATAAACCTCACTCACCAACTCATCTTGGCAATACTTGAGCAATGCTAAGCCCACTTTGAACACGATTTTAACACCCTTAAGAAACAATGACCATAGAAGATAACAGAATGAAACTTTGATCACAACAAACGTTAAAGAGATTTTAAGGATGCGCATTTAGTTACCTCGGAGAGAAACACATCCCATATCCGTAGAGCCAAAGGGAAAGGAAATGAGTATGAGAAGACGGTGATGAACCATTGACTTGCATACATACTCGGATTAATCATTTCTTGAGTAAAATGTTCTCCGAGCTTCGGAATTAGCTCTTTTACCAAGCTTTCTAACTGAAACAGGTATTGCTGTACAAGGGGAAGCCCTGCCTACATTACACACAAACCACTGACTCTTAAGAAATAGATGAAATGTGCGGCAAAGACATTACCTTGTTAAATCAAGGAACGAACTATACAGTAGCCTTTTAAATTGGATAGTTGATTCATAATCAATGACGAAAAACTCTCACCAGAATCGTTATAAACTTAATCTACAGAGAACTTTTTTAAAACGTGGTCACAAACTCTAACTCACGCAGAAAATACTCTTTTTGTTTCATTCAACTATACAACATTTTCTTGCAATCTTCTAATAATTAAAAGACTCACATGATACAGTCCTTCCATTGGAGCATGAACAGCTCCTTTAAGTAATGCAACTAATAACCAGAAGGCATCTTCTTCGCTCATATAGAGAAGCAACAAACCGGCTATAAACCCCATCCCCTGCAGATATTAGAATCATGAATCTTAGTCCCATACTAAAAGAAAGAAAAATGGGAAACAAGGGAAATATCTAGAGGATAGACCTGAACATATCCGACATCTCTGTCATAAACTGAGTATGCCTTAAGGACATTGTACAAGGATCTTTGCCCAGGTCCATGTCTCTTCTGAAAGAAAACATGTGATGGGAAAGTACGGGATATGTCTCGAATGATATCAAGCTCTGATGCAGATGTTTCATAAATCACCAATTGCTTCATAGGAAAATCGATAGATGATCAGAATATGACTCAGAGAAGAAACAATGTAAGGATATAAACGGCGAAGATTACCTCATAAACACCAGGATTCATAAGCAAAAGGTCTCGACTTCCTGAGATTAACTGCCAAACAAGACCTCGTAAGCAATCAGGGATCCCTTTTCGTATACGCCTTCTGACAACATTAGGTTTTCTCCTAACATAATGCTTCCAATCACTCCCTCCAACCCCAATCATCTTCCTCCATTTTCTCACCTTTCTCTCCTCTCTATAGATAGCCAACAACAAAAACACACTCTCACTCTCTCAATCATATTCTTTTAAAATTATTCGCTCCCTCAGGACATACCTGTCATGATCAGTGGATGATGTAGTTTTAGACTTGCTAAAACGCTCAGGCGAATTGGCATGTTCTTGCTTGAGAAACCCGAATCTATCCACAGGAACATGAGAAGTGGCTGGTCCTGATTCACTGCCATTTTCCGTTCTTTTTCTACTCATTCTACTAACCTGAAGAGACTCCTCCTAGCATTGGTTTCAGTCTCCTTGTGATCAAGCTCCCTAATGACACAATCATAGACCAATATATCCCAATAGTGAAATTTATACCATCAAAGTATAAACAGGTTCTCAAAGTAAAATCCTAAATCTAGTAACGTCGATCGTCCAAAAACTGTAACCAGTAATCATAATCAGCAGAAACGTGATCGTAAAAAATCCAGGAGAAATTAAAACTCACCTAGGTTTAGTCAGATCAAAAGATTCGTAACCAAATTCCTCGATGGGAATTGTTGGAATTCGATGGAACCGAAGAAGATAACCAAAACGAAAGAAATACAACGTTGGATGGAGATCACATCTGGGAACTCATACGCGTATATTACTATGGTGGTGGTGACTCAATCTTTGAATTTTTCATCCGCTTGAAGAAAGTGATGTTTTTCTTTTTTCCTTGCCGGAGAAAATATGAGTCCAGCCAGAAAAATAATAATTCAAGTGAAGCCAGCACGAAACGACGCCGTCGAGAGAGTATTATTATGATTAAATGGTGGTTATGCCAACTTGCTAAGTTTGGTGACAACTAAAAGATTCTATTTTCTAAATTGAGCACGATTTTGGGTAATTAGAGGCTTTATCACGACGATTATGAATTTATGATTCATAAAGTTTTAGGAACAAAACAATTTAATTGGGTATATATATATATATAGGCGTCAAATTAATTATACCAATTCAAAAAAATCAGTAACCTATTTTTTAAAATAAGCCCAAAATGAAAGATAGCCCAATAGCTAAAAGGCCCATGAGGCCATGACTCGATTTATAATGCCCAATGCTTATTCATACAGTTTTTCCTGTTCTGTGTTTTGTTTTTTATCTGTCAACCAAAAAAGAGCTTTTGCGAACTCTTCTTATCCTTTCAATTTAACAGAGTCATCAGCTTGAAGACGAAAGCCTTTCTAATTCCAATCTTCTTCACTTGTATGACACGTTCGTCTACTCTTGCGCTTGGTCGGTTTTCTTAGGATTTTTGCACAAGAATGATCAACGCATGATTCGGATTCCAGGATAGAGAATCCATGGCTACTTTCAATGTTCTTTGTAGCAATCGATTTAGATTCAATGGAGGTTATTCTCCGGAGAAATTTAATAGAAAGGTGTCTTCGAGGAGTAGTGAGCTTAATGTTTGTGTCTCTAGAATCAGGACTCAATCGTTTAGTTGCAGGAGACTTGGTGGGTTTATGGAAATTGGTGAAACCAGATTAGGGGTTATTAGAGTTCATGGCGATTCTCGTAATAGATTTTCTTGTAATAGCGAGATTAAGCGACTTGTGACTGGTGATTACGGAGATAAGGAGACTCGTATTGGTGAAAATGGTAGAAACAAAGGGAAGAGAAGAAGGTTTTCTCTTAGGCTTCGACCTAGATTACGATTAGTGAGAATGAGACTTGGCAGATTTGATTTCAGAGCATCAATGGAAGATTTTCGATATTTTTTGAAAAAGAATCTCAAAAGAGTGATCTTGTCCACCGGTGTGGCTTTAATCTTTGGACTGTGTTATTTGTTCTTGAGGTTAACTGCTGTTCCGTCCCCATCCATTGTTCCTTACTCAGATTTCGTTACGAATCTTCGAGGTGGTTCTGTTTCAAAGGTTTTGCTCGAAGAAGGCTCACGTCGAATCTATTACAACACTGATGAGAATGTTGAGGTTGTTGATGATGTTCACAAGTCTGAAACTTTAGAAGATCCGGCAATCCAAATTGATGGCGGCACAGTGACAGAAGCTGTTACGAAAGACGATACTCCGCGAAAGGTTCGAGCTTTGCCTCCTGTGTGGAAGTATGTGACAAGAAAAGTCGATCATGATGAGAAGTTTCTTCTTAGTTTAATGAGAGAGAAAGGCATTACTTATAGTTCAGCTCCTCAATCCGCATTGATGTCAATGAGAACTACTTTGATAACAATCATCTCTCTGTGGATTCCTTTGACACCTCTTATGTGGCTTCTTTATCGGCAACTCTCAGCATCTAACAGCCCTGCGAAGAAACGACGGTCTAAAAATCCCACTGTTGGCTTCGATGATGTTGAGGGTGTTGATTCTGCTAAAGACGAGCTCGTGGAGGTAAAAAGATACGTAAATGCAACGTTTATAGAATTAAGTTTGAAGTCCAACCTCCATGTGTTCTGTTTTTCTTTGTAGATAGTCTCATGTCTTCAAGGAAGTATAAACTACAAAAAACTAGGAGCAAGATTACCGAGAGGTGTGCTTTTGGTCGGTCCACCAGGGACCGGTAAAACCTTGTTGGCTCGGGCTGTAGCTGGAGAAGCGGGAGTTCCATTTTTCTCTGTCTCCGCTAGTGAGTTTGTTGAATTGTTTGTTGGAAGAGGCGCAGCGCGAATCAGAGATCTTTTCAATGCAGCAAGGAAAAACTCACCTTCCATTATATTCATTGATGAGCTTGATGCGGTTGGAGGAAAACGCGGTAGGAGTTTCAACGATGAACGTGACCAGACGTTAAACCAGGTAAAGAATCAACATTTAGTACCCTTTTAACCATGTAGACTCCATTGCTGATATACTTCCTTTGTAGTTGCTTACTGAGATGGATGGATTCGAGTCAGACACGAAAGTCATTGTAATTGCAGCAACTAACCGACCAGAAGCGTTAGACTCGGCTCTTTGTCGGCCTGGAAGGTTCTCTAGAAAAGTTTTGGTTGCAGAACCAGACCAAGAAGGCCGTCGGAAAATCTTGGCCATACATCTGAGAGACGTTCCTTTAGAAGAAGATGCATTTCTCATATGTGATCTGGTTGCTTCTTTAACTCCCGGATTTGTAGGTGCTGATCTCGCCAATATTGTCAATGAAGCTGCATTGCTTGCTGCTCGTAGAGGTCAGTCTTTAAGTGATCTTTTAACAGCCCTTTCTTGATTTAAGTAGTTATTCGATCTGGTTGCTTCCCAGGTTTGATCTTTTGGGATGAAGCTGCGGTTTTTGGCTTAACAGACACTAGCGATTTCTTGATTGTTTTCAGGCGGAGAAGCGGTGGCACGGGAAGATATAATGGAAGCTATAGAGAGAGCGAAGTTCGGGATCAATGATAAGGAAGCGAGGCCAAGGACGTTAGGAAATGAACTCAGCAAGATGTTCCCATGGATGCCATCTTTGGCTAGAAGAAACGGACCAGATCAAGACGGTTTACAAGGACCGTTAGGTTATCAAACTCTCAGCTAAACCAAACCAAGACAGACCGGTTAGAGAGCAAATCCATTGATACCAAGTTTCTTTGTATCTGAAATTTTTGGAAATGTACGTTTTTTTGTGTGTTTACATTGCAAAGTCAATTGCTTTTTGGTTCGTAGTACCTTCCAATTTGACAAATCTCTTAGATATATTATTAACCTAAATTGCTCTTTTAAAACGATCTTCTTATACTTAAAGAGAAGTAATCCTAAGCCATTCGACATATTTGGTATCTAATTAAAGGCATACACTTTGAAATATAATATCTAAAATCTCGAATAAATGCTAAACAAAATTTCTAAAATATATGATCTACAGTATAATCCTAACTACAAACTACTACACAATATCCTTATCTGCCTTAAAATCGTGTATATCAATCAGAAAGATATGATAGTTAACCTATCTAATATTTTATAACATTCTACTTCACTATATATATATATATATATATATATATCAAAC
>Ga0041059_1001568_pt1 | contig 17998 bp, 12 predicted proteins | sample AraColnosormetaG_FD_56232 | JGI IMG/M metagenome (GOLD analysis project Ga0041059, IMG submission 56232) | Arabidopsis roots microbial communities from North Carolina, USA - Col MF nosort | ecosystem: Host-associated > Plants > Roots > Unclassified | place: USA: North Carolina | collected...
AAAAAAAAAAAAAAAAAAAAATCTTGCAAATCGTACCAAGACTTTGTTTACTCTTCAACATTCATATCTTAGTTTGTCAAAAACTGACTAATAAGTTTTCATGTTTTGGGCACTTGCCACTATACCTTTTGTTTCTTTTCGGAAGTAGCCCACAAACTTACAAGGTTTGCAGCAAAGACCTCTCTCCTACTCATTATGACCGTACTATGATCAGTCCCAGCGATAACCTCGACTTCAACCGCAGGGAACTTTCCTTTCATGTTCGATAGACAATCAATAGGAACAACAACATCTTTATCCCCTTGCATCACATTGATTTTAACACCGGATTTTATCAAAGTTTCAAGGTGTTTATCCGTGAATTTCGCTCCTCCGCATATTACATTGTGCATGCTATGCCATCCTGATTGATGTGTGTGCTTTGTAAAATCCATTATCGCTGTCGGTAGTTTCCTGAACATAGAAGAAACCAGTGTTTTTTTATATATATATCAGAGTGTTAACTAAAACTTGGTATCCGTTGGTTTTTACAAAAATATATGTATGAAACAGAGAGATCTTTGTTAAAAAATACAAAAAACTTGTTATATTAATTTGACACACAATGACACAAAGAAACATTTTGCCATCTTTAATTTAATAGTTTTTCAATAAACGCTATTATACATACCTTCTCCAAGTTACAATTTTGATGATCCTCTCCCATGTACGGTGGTGCCTACAAAAGACCAAGCAAACGCCACGGCCAATGTGTTCATACCAACACATCATCGCCGTGAAAAACGAAGCTGGTGGCCAAAGTTTCTTCTTAGCGACCACATCAAGAGCAGCACAACTTGCTCCTCCTTTTGAATCAGCAAAATACGGCTATAAAACCAAAATGATAAAACAAAATCATTGCAGAACAAACCTTGTTTAAATTTGTGTGTTTAAAAAAATTGTTTTTAAGAGAAAACTCACGGGAGCTACTAATGCGACAGACTTGACGCTGTCGGAGAATTTTGCAGCTAAGGCTATTCCAATGATGCATCCCATGGAGTGTGCGACAACATGGAATGAAGTCAAATTATTTGGTAAAATAACCGATTTTTCGATCATTTCGACATGTTCTTTCAACGAATACTGACTGGCTCTTGGTTTCGGGCTGTCTCCAAATCCAAGAAGATCGATAGCAAAGAATCTGTAGTTAGTTCCCTCGGTGGTCTCTGGTAGATATTTGAACACTGTGTTGGTCCAAAACGATGAAGATGCCAAAAATCCGTGTACGAAAATAACGTTCTCTACCGGTTTGTTGCTTATCGACAAATCTGATTAAAATGAAAATAAAATAAATGAGATGTTAAAACAGAACATAACTTAACTAATTAACTTATATTACTAATTACCTGATATTGAAGGTTGCTTGACGATTACGTTAAGTTTATCAGTGTTGATCCAAGAAACACAAGTCTTGCAACCACAATCAGACCACCGGTTTGCAACCTCATGAGAGACTTTGTTCATTGTATGAGGAAAAAGAAATTTTCTCAGGAAAGTAACGATACCTATTTTCTTGGTTATCTCAGGGAGTTTATTCGCAAACCGGAGAAAACCGGCCTGTCGGAAAACGTTTCTCCTCCGATAGAGAGTCTCCGAAAGGAACTCGTATTCTGCAAAATGTGTTTTCTCTCGAGGGTTATTACAATGACAAGACTCTGATTTTTCTTCCATAACTTCGTCGAGGAATCTGAAAACGATACAAAGAAAATAGTCGAGGAGGTCAAAAAGAAAGAAGACCGCCCAACTTGGAGCTCCGTTAATAACTGATGTACATTTTTCTGAGAAACTCGAAGTAATCATCACAGCGATCTTTAGAGAGAGCTAGGGATAAATAGATAAAGAAAAGAAGGGACTCTCTGTTGAGAAAGAAATCTCTTAAGACAGGTTTTTATAAACTCTTAATTACATGCATAACTATGTTATTGATTTTACATGGAGTTAATTTCTACATTATGATTAAAAGATCGTGCTTACAACATGCGATAATTTAAACTGTAAACTCTAATTATATATCTATTTACGTACTTTTTTATCTATTGTACAACTGCTTTCTAATCTGAGATTTTAAAAATTATACTCAGATGATCTAGTTTTTTTTGTTTTTTTTAATTACATGGAGATTGGAGACTGAATTAGTTGATTAATTTATTCACCAGTGTTTTTCTCTAGCCAATCAGAAAATAATATACCAACGATGTTGATTCGTGTTTATTAGAGAAAAACTAGGATTTAATGTAATAATTATAAACAAAAATTATATATCGGTATCAGTTTACGAGGGAGGAATAGGGTTTAGATTTTACAATTAAACGAGGCTAAATATTGGTCTGATTTTATAAAAAAAGAATTTGAATTTAGATTTTAGGTTAAATGAGGTTATATATAGGTTTGGGTTTAGAAATAACGGTTATGGATATTTTATACTCCATTTATATCAAAAAGAATAGTTTTTGAGGTTTTATTCTTTTATCAAAAATATTGATTTTCTTTTACAATAAATAATTAATATTAGAAAAAGATAATTGGAGGAAAAAGCAACTTGAGATTATATTTTAAAAAACTTAAGTAAAAATATAATTAATTAAAGGAATCATTTATTATTTTCTTAGTCGTTGTGTAAAACTCAGAAAATTATTCTTTCTTATAGGAGTAATTAAACGAGGTTATATGTGAGTTTGAGTTTATAAAAGAAGTTTAAAGTGTATAATTAAACAAGATTTATGTCGGTTTTGGTTTATAAATAATAGTTAAAGTTTAAATTTATAATTAAATGTAGTTAAATGATTGTTTGGGTTTTATAAAAAGTGATTAGGGATTTTATTTTACAATAAAAATGTTTAATTTTAATTTTTATTAGATGAGAGATTTTGATCACTGGCGGATGCCTAACGTATATTTTTTTAACACAGGCACTATATTATAAATAATTTAATCAAAAATATAATATTAACATAAAAGTAATTCTTATAAGAAACAAAATCCTACAAAATTATTCTACGTTTTTCCCAATTTTGGACAAATGAAAAACAGGAATTGATTTAATTTATTTAGAGAAGTTTTTGCATCAAAAGTTTTAGTATAAATTAAGTACAGATTATAGATACAATTACCTACTGTGGACATTTTGATAATTTAGGAATTAGGACTCATAATAAGCCAAAAAAATTAACAATGGAAACAAATTAAGAAAAGAAAAACAGAGATCAGTTTGCGTTGATTTGTTTAATATTTTGGAGGCCGTAAGGGTTGGGGGTAAATAGGTTTTAAGGCGTATATTTTCGTTTAATACAAACTTTTGGTCAAAGTATTGTTTTTATTTTTAGTACTAGGACACTTTTTTATTTTCCATATTGGCTTTGGCTTAATGTATTTGAAAATATTAAATTATATGAAAAAAGAGTGTGGGGCGCGTGTCCTAGTAACTCTGATCTTGTAGTATCCGCCCCCGATCATAATTCTTTTAAAATATTATCTTAATTAATCGTATTTAAATTGGTTGATAGTGTTTATAAAAATTTATGAGATTTGTATCCAGTTTAAATTTCTGAATTGGTCAACAATCTAATTTCAATCGAAGCCATCTCAGCGTTATCGCGTCTCATTGTTAACAGAGTTATACTTGCCCATTTTTGGATATTTTTACAAAGTGAAAATTCATCCGAAAATGTTGACAATTGAAAATGTTAGACTGTTTTATTTTCTAAGGAATGCATAAATTTGTTAACTTATCGTCGCATTATGTGTATGATTGATACCACAGTAGAACTCGTTCGTTTGAATATTTTTTTAAGTTTGTGTAATCTTTCTTTGTAAGCGAAGAGTTTTGGACGAATAATTTGAGACAAACTTGACTACGAGAAAACTAGCTGAGGGTAGGATTTGAACCCAAAACTTGGTCATAATCCTTTTTGAGTTCCCAAAATTCACTGATAGTGTTAAGCGGAATCGTTCATTCAAAATATATACTATATGTAGGCTATTTGGGAATATCTTATACACTTTTTTGTAAGAAAATTAGACATATTTATCTATTGTTTTTAAAAAAAAATTGTAAAAAAACGAGATCTAAGTTTATTGTCAAGTTAAACAAATAGAGAATTACGGGACGATAAAAAGAAGGAAACTAAATGATTAGAGACTTTATTTTTATTTTTCTCAATCGACGTGATGACCAATTTGATACAGACTCATAATCTATATGATATACCCAGGTGGAAGACCCATGCGTTGCATGCGTTAGAATTAATATAATAAAATACAACCTGTTGTTTAGCTGTTTCTAATTAATATTGAAATATGTTTAGCTGTTGAAAACATATAGAGGTTACCTTTTATTTTTCTCTAACTTATTCATCTCATCTAGTTTATCCAACTCTTTTTTATTATTCAGCTTATCTTTATTCAACTTATCAGTACTCATTTTATTCAGCTAGTTCAATTTGTTAATCACCATTGGAAACTTTTTAGGTGTTTATTTTTAGAAAATACTCTTCATTAAATCTCAAAAGTTCATAAAGTTTTTGGTGTAAACTACTAATTGGAGATTCGATCTAATGTTTTATAAAGTATTTTATATGGTTTAATAAGATTTTAGAAGGTATTTAAAAATGTTTTACAAGGTATTGTTTTACAAGGTATTTATAAGTTATTTTTATACTGTATTTATAAAATATTTATAAGTTTTTACACACATATAAAAGTAGTTTGTATACTTTAATAAAGTTACACACATATTTGAATAAACCTCATATTCTTAGGAGTACTTTTAATAAACAATTAGAAATATAATATTTTTGAAAAGTGGTATTCGAAAAGATGCTTTTGAAATTCTTCCTTTATTTAGCTTCCAATTCTAAACATTTGAACTAAACTATTTGATATTCAATTTTAAAAGCTTATATGGATTGTCACCTCCAAACATATGCTAGATATTTACTTGAGAATTTTTGATAAACATCTACTTACAAAATTTTAACTAAAATAATATATTGAGAAATTGGAAAATGAAAAAGTAAAATGGTCGAAGAAGAATATCTTTTATGATATGTTAGCCTCAACAACGGGTGATATTTAATAATTAGTTTAAAACTTTAGTCACTTTGTAGTTAATACTTCTGATTTAGGATTAAGGTCCGTTGCACCCACTACTTCTGACAAAACTAAGTGTGCGGACTTAGAAAATAGATTAAACATGGATGGTCTCCTATCTCTTTGTTGTCAACCCAAACCGGCAAACCCTGATATTCTCTTATTACTTTTCATCTATAACATATTGAGTACTAGTACTTGACCAAAACAAACATTTAACTATATAGTACATCTCTTTGGGCTTAAGGAAACCCTTTTGTAAATAAAGCCTAAGCCCAAATTGTAGAACTAGTTATAGTCAATAACACAAAATTGCTTCTAAAAATTTCCCAAATCTCAAGTCTTATTATGTTATTTTCAACAACGATATGCATGAGATCATGATACAATTTGAATCTGCAATAACAAAACTGATACAAATTGGTAAAAACATATTTTATTGTCGAAAATGTTTGAAACATTCAGATCCAAAAGAAAGGCAAGGCGAAATTGATACAACTACAAATCATTCAAATATTCTTATGTCAGAACAACAGTTCCTGGATAAATTTGCTCCCACTTGAAGAAAAGTGTAGTCATCGCTAGAGAAGATGAAGAGATTCGTGATGAAGTGGACTTGGAAAAAGAGTTGAACCATAAGAGTGGAAGACAACTTACAAAGAGTTTGGAGACATCATACCAGGAATCAGTTAGATCATTGGCATAGAACATCGAACAGCCTTCTCGAGTATTAATTTACAGAGATTTTATTGTATTATATAAAATATTCACAAAACTGTAGAAGTTTCAAGAAAATCTAAATCCGACGGTTGAAAAACTCCCTACGTAATCTCTGTTGAACAACAACGGTCCGATCAACATAGTAAAAACGAAAAGTAAATCCAACGGTTAAAAAAACGAAACAAAACAAAAGATCCGACGAGGAAGAGTAGAACCGTTTGCCCTCTCTCTCTCTATCTTCCTTATCTCTCTCCGCCACTCTCCTTCTCTTTCTCCGAACTCTTCGATGGCCGGTCTACTCAAAACGCCGTCTTTACATCTCACACCAACTCTTCTTCATGCTCCTTCTGTACCCTTTAAGCCCTTTTGCGTATCTTTCGCCGGAGGAAGAAACGTTAGCGTCTCACTCTCTCGCCGAGCTTCTCTCCGGTCTGTCTCTAGCGGCTATCCTCTCCGCTTACTAAACCTCGTACCCTTTGCTTCGGGAGAAGCTGAGACGACGGAGACGGAGGTGGAATCGAACGAACCCGAAGTTCAGGTTTTTCGATTTCGGCTCACTTCTGTTCAACTTTCTTGGGGGTTATTTCATTGTTAGTTCGGTGATTAGGGTTTCGAATTTGGGATATGGTAATTTAGAATTGCTTGTTGTTTGCTTAAATTTTTAAGCTTTATTGATTATATTACCCTCTGAAGGAACGTTCACATGAATTAGAGCAATGAATAGGATTGTATTCAGTCTATTCAGGAGTCAAATGGTGAATGCTAATGTTTCTTAGGATATACCAAATCCGATGAATGACAGATTTCATATTCTTGTGGTATGGTGTGTTCCCAAAATGAAGGAGTTTCACTAGTAGTTTAAGACCATGGTGTGTATGTACTATCCAAATCGAATTTTGATTTCGTGATTCTTGTATGGGGGCCACAGAATGTTCTGAAGCTTTTTTGGTGTTAATCTGATTGTTTAGGAGGTCATTAAAAAATTGTGTCGTTAGTGTGTGTTCTGTCTCAGCTTTTATCAGGAATAGATAGGAAACGTCTATGTAAACTGGATTGCTCTTTTTCTGATTTTTTGTTTCACTTCTGAAATCATGGAGCAGGAGACGGATGGTGCTGTTGATGTCGAGAATGAAAATGCCAGTGCTGAGGAGGGTGAAGCTGAGGAAGAAGAAGCAGCTGTTATCACAGCGTTGCTGAAATCCTATAAAGAAGCTTTAGCAGACAACAACGAGGGGAAGATTGCTGAGATAGAAGCATCTTTAAAGTCCATAGAAGATGAAAAATTTCTGCTTGCGGATAAAGTAGCGTCTTTATCCAATGAGTTATCGGTGGAGAGGGATCGGCTTATAAGAATCAGTGCAGATTTCGACAACTTCAGGAAGAGGACTGAGAGGGAAAGGCTAAACCTTGTTTCAAATGCTCAAGGAGAGGTTGTAGAGAATCTTTTGGCTGTTTTGGATAATTTCGAGAGAGCTAAATCCCAAATTAAGGTGGAGACTGAGGGAGAAGAGAAAGTCACTAATAGCTATCAGAGCATATACAAACAGTTTGTAGAAATTCTGGGATCACTTGGTGTTATCCATGTGGAGACAGTCGGCAAGCAGTTTGATCCAATGGTTAGTTACTATGATATCTTTTCTTCTTTCCGGAGATCGACAACTGTATTTTTGTTGCTCAGCTTGCTGGTGGTTTTAATTTTTAACTATGGACGTGATCTTTAAAATCAAAGTTGTTTTGGAAGTTAGGATAATTCGTTGCTATAGGGCTGCCGGAATAATCTTGAGCAGAACGTAGATATGGTTGTTACTTTGAAAGTTAGCTACATCAGATGGATGGAACAAATTATGCTGAATGATACTTTTGTGATGCAAATGATCAATAAATCTTTGAGGTTTAGGATCACTTATCTCAGTTAGATGCCTTTTGGTTATCGCAAAGCTTGAAATACATAACCACTTATGCGTCTAGTCCTAAGCATGAATCTGCTAAAGTTTTGGAGACTTTAGATGTAAGATGTGGTTGTTACTTTTGCAAGTTGGGTTTAAATGACAATGAGTTGGTAGATATCCTTTTGTTTGTTGGTCTTTTCAAGTCCCTAACAGCTGACATCTCTTTTTTATCCTTTTGCTTTTCTCGTTGTTGTGTGAAAAAAGCTACATGAGGCAATAATGAGAGAAGACTCTGCGGAATACGAAGAGGGTATAGTACTAGAAGAATACAGGAAAGGTTTCTTGCTAGGTGAAAGGCTTTTACGTCCTTCAATGGTGAAAGTATCAGCTGGACCTGGACCAGAAAAGCCCCTTGAAGCTGAAGGAGAAGAAGCCACAGCACAAGGAAGCGCAGAAGAAGAATCATCTTCATCTTGAAATTGAAGATGATCAAGACTCAGCAGTTTTGTGTGCGTGTGTGTGAGAGAGATACAGAGATAAAAGAGGGAGAGGTCTGTTTTACCATTATTGTTGTTATTGTTATTGATACGTTATATCATTTCTACAGAGTCTAGAAGTAATATAGATCGACATTTTTAATGAATTCTTAAGTATTCAATCCGAAAGGGAATGCCATAATTGATTTTTTTTCATCTCTCTATACACAGCTAGAAAATTCGGAAGATTCAGAGAAAATGTTGATAATTGGAAGTTTGGAACAAACAGAAAGTCAATACAGTAAATTGTATTTGAGTACTATGGCCTACGAGTCCAAATTATTGTCCAAGTTTTCTTCTTTTGGTTAGGGTTCTTTGGGTACTTAAATATCTTAAAGAGGAGTTGTCCATTTTGTGTAAAGAAATGTTAGGGCCATGTATGTTGGGTATCTTGGATTGGATTTTTTTTTCTTCTTTCTTTTGTTATTTTTTGGATATTTCTAGTAACGTTGGGATCCATGCATAATGCATTAAACCGGGTAATAGAATAAATAGTGTCATACAGTGAAAGTGTGAAACAATCAATAGTAAATTTTATCCTCAATGATGATAATATATCACATAATTTTTGGATCGGATACGAGGTGTAATCGGCCGGTCCATCTTTAGTCTCCTAGGACAATGCATGTCTTGTGTGAACGTACAAGTACAAATGTTGATTTGCGGTTCTGTTCCGGTTTTTGGTTATCAGATTTCAATTTTTGGAGAAACGTGTTAACCAGAAGCGAACCGAATATATTTGTATCCAGTTGTTGACTAACAAATGTTACAGAATTGTTTTGTTGTCAAGAAGTAAGTAGAGTTTATGTATCAGTTATGATTTTCAAAGTTTGCGAGGAGAATCTTTTCCAGATTTTTTTTGTTAAACCAAGACAAGAGTTAGAAGAAGAATTCTATGCTTCAAAAGAGCCATGTGGGGGATATGCCACGTGAAACGCAAGGAGGGAAAAAAGCTAGCTATTGTCAATTAGTATCATTATTACAGGAAACATTTTAACTTCATTTTTATAGTTTTTTATTTTTCTTTTCAAAGATTGATTGTTAATTGCAATGCAAAGGACAAAAATTGTTATTGATTAGTAGTTGACATATTAATTGCAATTTTCAATTTTAAAAAGTTGCAGTAAGCTATTTTTAATGGTTTTTCATATTGGCAACTCTATTAGTTCACAAAACTGGCAATCATTTTGTTCTTATATTTTTAATTTAATGCCAAACCATACTATTGATCAACAAAATTATTAAGGGACATACGTTAATCTTTTTTTGGTGCCTTTTGGCCGAAAATTTACCAAACCTGTCTCGTCTTAGAATGATAGTCAAAGAAATTATATGACAAGTCTTAGTTCACACCTCTGTACAGGCAATACCTTTTGCGTTCGTTGAACCAGAAATAGAGATCATGAACCACAGAGTCACTTATGCTTAAAAGATATGTAGGGTTTCGTTTTCTTTCATCGTTTGTCAAATCGACAATTGAATAAACCTAATGTTGATTTGTCCAGAGAAATGTAATGTTCGTGTATGCTCGAAAGATATATTTATTTATGTATAGAGAAATATCTTCAAATATGACAAAATTAAGTTTTTAATTTAAAAATACAATATTTAGGAAAACACCAAGACTACAAGATTTTATTTAGAAAAGGTTCACAAGAGTTTAATAAATTGTACTAAACTATTTAGAACACCTTCTTAAACTTTTAGTAATTTTTATTTTGTAGATGATATTTCTCTCTTTCATAGTTAGTCAAAATTAGTATCATGTTTTAGATCCATTAAGAAATTAGTCGGATCTCGGCTCGGACCTCTTAAAAACAATCCAAACCGAACAAACATATATTAGTGAGGTAGAATGAAGAGACTTTTTTTTTGTTGGTGTAATAGAATTAAGAGACTTTTGAACCTTTTTACTATCATTTCGTATAAATTTGTAATCTTGATTGACATCATTGATTAATCATGATTCATGCCAAAAATATCGCATTCTTGTCATCATTCATGCACATTATCTTTTGACGACTAAATTGGTCCTACTCCACCTATACAATATACATAATTAATTATATAAATTTATAATACACCCAACTTAAACATAAATATTATGTACGAAGGACTGTCGTCAGTGGCTACACAAAATGGTCCTGAATCTAAGTTTCATCTTCATTCTTAAATACCCAATTGCACTCCCAACAATTAAGGAGAAAAAGAGGTTAAACTTTCCAAAAAGAAAATATCTATTATAATGTTTTATGACCTACAAATTGCTTCTGGCTATTGTAGTTGTGTACAGAGAAAAAGGAAGTTTTCAATAATGCACTTTTTTCTTACAGTTAGAGTAACATCAATCAAATCATTTTCATTTGGATTTGCATGATATAGCGGACAGGAAGTAATTAATCTACTGGCCGACTTAAACGTTCTAGAAAAGGCTGACACTAATTTGTTGTAAATCTATACTATTAATCAATATATGTTTGTGTTGCCAACAAAACATTTTTTCTATCACTTTTTCTCTCAGCATTCTGCACTATCGCAAATGAAGAACAGTTTTATCCGCTATCTATGAGTTGTAATATATTCTGATTTCTGACATTAAGACAAGTTTTGATTTTGAAAAATTAAAATCCAAAAAGTAAAATTTGAGTTTCCTTTGTCATTCGGTGTTTACGTATATACATATATTGCTTAAACGTTTTCTATTAGTGTTGTGAACCATACATATATATAGTTATATACTAGTAGTATCAGATAATTAAACTTTTTGGTTTAATATCAATTATATGAAGACAAAAATATAGATTTGATCGCAATCACATTTAAAGACGCAAATATTTATTTGCGATACCAAAAAACTAGGTGACATAGATATATGAAGCTGTGCTTAAGGACTTGTCTACGTAGCTATGCTCGGTCATTTCTTCAATGAAATTATGAAACCACCTAACTAAGTCCAGCCCTTTTTATTGACACGAACGAAATAATACCATTTTCATAATAAATAACAATCAATGAAACTAATAAATTCTAATAATATCGACAGTGGACACATTCACACCAATCTTCGATGCTCGATCCATCTTCCACCAAGTTACCAATTGATCTTTCGATTCTCATTAACTTTTACAATGAGTTGTTGTTAATTATATCTCAAATCTCTTCTGCTCATTTTTCGCCTATTCTTTTTGAATAACTCTTAACAACAAAATTTAATAATCTTAGCAATAATACTGACCGGTCAAAGTTTCACACAACACAACAATGACATAGAGAAATTGAATTCTTCTTTTATAATCTGATCATCATCTTGATTTAATATTTTACATAGAGAACTAAAATTTGGCCGGCTATACTCTCTCGAAGAGACTTTTGGATACAATCGTTATACGAGTTCATTAAATCCTGAGCTAGGTTTGATCCATTTCCCATGTTATTCGATTTAGGAACTAGAATCGCAACACGATATTGAAAGAACATACAATAGTTTATGAGTTCATGCACTTCAGAATAATGATACGCTACGTCTCAACCAATCTTATCGTCGGGAAATTCACTATCAAATCATCGCTGGATGGCACAGAAACACGAGCTTCCTACCAAGAGATCCTCTGTCTTATGCGGAGTCTCATACTTAAATCAAACCGATGAGATAACCTCCCAACACTCCAATTCAATTCAATTCCGGTTAAGTCTTCGTAAACCAAACCCATACTAGAAATCATGAAAATTCCGAAGAAAAATCATAAGATTAAATGATTAATAGATTACTATCTACAAGATATATGAAAAAAGAACATAAATAATTTACAGAATTACCACTCTTTCTGCTATTAGCTCAAAAGGCCGTCGTCCCCCATGTCAGTGGTTAGGTGAGCCATTTATTTTCATGAAAACTATAGAAAGAAAGTTATATTTATGTTTCATGAAAATAGAAGAAAATGGTTATTACTTTTTTTTTTTTTAGCAGGGAATTTGGTTTACAAAAGCGAAAGTAGAAAATATATATTAAAATATAAAATTATATCGAAGTGCATAGGAAGATGAAACTGTGATCAAGAACATACAAAACACAATGACGGTGGTTCTTCTGATACTACTAGTATTACTAAGTACATTCACATGGATGCCTGCGCCAAACTTACAAAATTCATTTTTTTGTTGGATACATCTCATATTGCCATTTAATACCTTGTTTTTTCACTTCTTTTTCCAATTCTTGACGATGACAAATGTTAGTTATACCTCTGGCCAAAAAGTTAGATAGATGAGTCATAAGTGACATAGTAAATAAACAAAAATATATAATTAAACTAAATATCTCAATAAGTATATCACGGAAAAAAGTAGGATTAAGGATTTGTAATAGTAAATTAGTGATATAAAGCGTTGAAATGAAAACAAAACAGATGGAAGTATCCAATAAAAACGTGGACTGGTAGGAATGAATTGTCAAAATTAAATCATATAACGTGTAGCTAGTATGGGTCCCCGTCGTGTCCTCCTATCCAGTCGTCGAAGGTGTCTGTCTTTAAAACATCGCCGATCGATAGTTATGAGTCTGAGTTTCTTCTGAGGAAACGGGACGTCGTTTGCGTAGTTTGTAACTATGAAATTGAAAATAGTAAAACACGAATACATAAAAGAAGCTAAAACATTTTTTTTATCATATCTATAATCTATAGTAGTAGTATTTCTATTACTCGGTTAAACGACACTTGAAAGTCGAAACTTTGATTTGTTTGAGGTTGTGTCAGAGAGAGAAAGGAAGAGAGAGTTCCGTCTCTTATTAGATGCTCATTTACTCCAAAGTCTGAAGTTTGATTTATTTGAGGATGGATGCATAGCATTTGCATGGATTAAATGATTGTTTTTGGCACGTGGAGTCGTGGACAACAACACCTCCACAATTCACCCTCCACAACTGTATATACGTATGTATTTTTACTACAGATTTGTATTTTTCTTTGTAATTTACAGCAACGAAATTCTTTGGGCGTAACTATTTTTCCACTAGGTGAAATAAAACTAGAGATTTTTTAACAGAAAGTAGTGATGTTTTTCTAAAATATATCGTTTTCCGTGTCTAACTTACATGATTACATCATTTTTGCATGATGTTTACATACATCATTTTTGCATATGAGTGATATTCATAAGCAACGAAACGCATAATTCATTAAAAGATGATCAATATCATAACATACATTTATCTCGAAATATAGTATAGATGTATCATGTACTATACAAAATAGAAGTTTCAATTTATATACTTTCCAAGTATAAATTAAAAAAGGGTTAATCATTCGCAATAATAAATTCGTAACTTGTTAATCTCTAATTGACGTGAAACTTCACTTAAAATTAATCAGAAGTAACACTTAGTATTTAAAAATTGCACGTTGTTAATTCCCTTAAACAAACAAAACGACGCTTTTACTTTCTAAAATGTTTCCACATATGAGTGTATATATACACTTTTCTATTACGTTGTCCCAATATACACGTCTAGACCTACTTAACCCTTTTCTTTTCTCTCTTCTCTCTTTCTCTTTCTCTTTCTCTCAGTCAGTATATATAGCCAAGCGTTGTAGTTTAAGTCGACCACATTCTCAAAGAGAGAGAGAAAAGATCATATCACACTTATTTTCTCTTGCCCTCTTTTCTTTTTCCTTTTGAATATTTCTGGGTTACTAATATTTAATTTGTTGGTTCTTCGGTTTCTCCGACTCTTTCCCCTTGAACCTAGCTTAACAGGTAAGTGAATCACCTCCATACATCAATAAATTCTTTAAGAAAATATGTACATATACATGCATATTTAGGGTGACTTATCCGTGAAGATTTTGTCAAGAGAAATTAAGCTTTTGGATTTAGGCTGAATTTAGGATATACTTAGCTTCTCTGATCACTCACTGGTGTTTAATATTTACATAGTAGTCTTGACGACCCTTTGTTTTTCTTAAACCTGGATGAAACTTTGAATTAAGCTCAAGTTATCTTTGTGGCATGTCTATTACAGTAGTAATAAGTTAAAATTCTACATGTATTTTTTATTTACTTAGAGAAAATCAAAGAGAGAGGAAAAATGAGTGGAGGTGGTGGAGAAATGGAAGAGAGACTGTTAAATGGGTCAGAGACAGAACAAAGGAGAGAGAGTCTCTACTTGAGAAAAAAGATTTGGAGTGAAGTAAGGAAGATGTGGAGAATAGCTTTACCATCAACTTTGTTCAGAGTTATGTCGTTTGGATGCGTAGTGGTGGCTCAAGCCTTCATTGGCCACTCCAGTGAAACGGGTCTCGCTGCTTATGCTCTCCTTCAAAGCACTTTCATTCGCTTCATCTACGGTATTATGGTACGATCCATCATATATTATATGTTAAAACAATAGTACTATAATTTTCGTCCAAAAAAAATTCATTACAAAAATAGATATTTTGTTCTCGCTAAAGACTTTTTGGTACTAATAGTAAAATGTTGTGGTTTCACACTGTTTTTAACATTTAAGCAGAAAGCTATATGAAAAAGTAATGAATGATTTTTTTTTCTTTCTGATATAATGTAATGAATGAGTGTTTATTGTATTTTCAACTCATAACCAATTATATGGTAGAGAATATGAATTGCATGGTAATATTATTATTACAGGCAGGTATGTCAAGTGCGACAGAGACGTTATGTGGACAAGCATACGGAGCAGAACAATACCACATGATGGGGATATACTTACAACGTTCTTGGATAGTAGATACCTTTATTGCAACTCTCTTCGTCCCTTTCATCGTCTTAGCGGGTCCCATTCTCCGGTTATTAGGCCAAAACGTTGTGATCTCCGAGACAGTAGACGAGATTTACCCATGGGTCATTCCTTATCTCTACAGCATCGTGTTCACCATGACAATGCAAATGTACCTCCAAGCGCAGATGAAAAACGCCATCATAGGCATTCTTTCGACCCTAGCCTTGGTCTTGGACATTGCGGCCACGTGGTGGTGCGTAAGCGTGATGGGGATGGGGATCCATGGTGCGCTTCTAGGGCTTAATATAAGCTCATGGTCGGTGGCCATAGCCGAGTTTGTATATGTGTTTGGAGGGTGGTGCCCGCATACTTGGACCGGCTTTAGCACTGCTGCTTTTCTTGATCTTATTCCCATGCTCAAGTTATCCATATCCTCCGGCTTCATGCTTTGGTAACTTGCTTTTATTTGTTAATTTTTTTCGCGGGATTAAAACATGATTATTAAGCGTGGACCACTACTAATAGGCTAATACAAATTTCTAATGACTCTTCTTTTGCTTCTCTTGTTTATTTATTGCCTCAAACAGCTTAGAGTACTGGTATATGAGCATCATTGTCTTGATGTCTGGATATGCAAAGGATGCGAATATCGCAATTTCCGCTTTCTCCATATGGTATTACTTAAATCCGAAGAAGTTTTTTTTTCCATATACATATGAAAACTAAATACTTAATTCAAAATTTGCAGCCAATATATCTACTCATGGGAGATGAACATATGCTTTGGCTTGATGGGTGCAGCATGGTTTGTAACTATATACGTACTCTCATTCACAGTATTTTGTTTTTGATGTATACATATATTATTTGTTTAATACTAAAGTGAATGTTTCTCTATCTATGAATCCGAAAATGTAGTGTACGAGTGGCGAATGAATTGGGAAAAGGCGATGCGGATGCGGTGAGATTCTCGATAAAAGTGGTGCTTGTGGTATCAGCGGTGATCGGTGTGATATGTTCCGCTCTTTGCCTAGCGTTTGGCGGTCAGATTTCGTATTTGTTCTCTGATAGCCAAGCAGTTTCGGATGCAGTAGCTGATCTCTCCATCGTCCTTAGCATATCTATACTCTTCAACATCATCCAGCCCATTCTATCTGGTTACAAAATAAAACCCTTATATTAGACATAAATAAATTATAACATAAACTTTTAGATTTCACTAATTTGTAACCACTAAATTTGTTTGAACATATATAAACAGGGGTAGCAATTGGAGCAGGGATGCAGAGTATGGTAGCATTAGTGAACTTAGCATCTTATTATGCAATTGGTGTTCCTTTAGGTGTCCTCCTTGTTTACGTTTTCAATTTTGGGATTAAGGTACATCATATATATGAAAACTGGTATCCAGTACTTCATTATGATCAATCATTAGAACTTTTAGAATTTTAACTTGAATAAATGATATTGTATGCAGGGACTCTGGTCCGGAATGTTGGCTGGAGTTGGTATCCAAACGTTGATATTGTGTTATGTTATTTACAAAACTGACTGGGAATTGGAGGTAATTTACTTTTAATATATAACTCAAAATTTTTATTAGAAAATTCGTCATATTAAATGTATAATTTTATCTAATTACAGGTTAAGAAGACAAACGAGCGTATGAAAACGTGGACTCTAAATTTACCTGCTGTACAATCGACTACTATCTCCACAAGAGATGAAGAGAGAAAGTGAACATACAACTAAGTTAATTTAAAGAAATCTTTTAAGAAATTCTTTATAAAAAAAGAAAGAATAATTTATGTTGTATTGTGGTTGTGTTTTGCATTCCCTAAGAATGAAGTATCGGTGTTGAGATTGCATTATTAGGTTAATGCAACTCTCATAACTTTGAAAAAGGTTAAGAAGGATGAACTTTTTCTTTTATCAGAGAAAAAGGTTGTTCTCTTGTTCTTCGGATATACTCTTTCTAAACAAAAAAAAAATTGTGGGAGGTTTGAAATTTTAACTTCTTTCTTGATTTTTTAATGGATGTATATTTTGTGTGTGGGGAAAAAAATTCCATTTGTTTGAGTGCTTGTAATCGTGAATTTTTACAAAAAAAATATTCTCATATATATTTCGAGGAAACGTTACAAACTTTCATAAGCTCACCATCAAATAAAATACTCATTTATTTATGTTGAAGTCAAAACGTTCCATTTTTCCCCCTATTTATGAACCGATCCTAATGAATGTTTTTTTTCTTCCTTTTTACTTCTTTCATATCACCATTTTAAATAATAATAGTAATTATTATTTTTCTAACGTTTAAACAAAAAAAGAACTGCAAATTTTATAGTAACAATTCAAATTTAACAAAGCGATCAAAACATGCATCATTTAGTGTACAAGTACTAATCACAAAGAAACAAGTTTTGGTTGGACAAAGTATAGAACAAACACACTAAACTGAAGAAAATAGAACTTTAGCCCACCAAAAGTTGAGGCTAAAACTCGAGCAGTAATCACATAGTTACTATCAAGATAACTATACTTTGGAATGAAAGAATCTGAATCTCGATGAAGTTTATCTTGGAGAAGGACTTTCTTTTCTGTTGGTTTGGATGAGATATTGCTGAAAATTATTGATGATGATGTTAGGAGATCCAACTAAGTTGTCTGCCTTTGCAGTGCACTTGGAGACTTGGAGTGAGAATCTTAGTTTATGAGACTTATTTTCTGATTTTTCAATCTCCTTTGATTTTTTTTTAAGTTGTAATAATGTCCTAGTTGATTTCCTTGTAAAAGGAGCAAGAGCACGATGTTCTTTTATTTCTAATTTAAAGAAAATGTTTTCAGTTTAATATATTTTTCGATTTAATTTACCTTCACATATTTTCTTCAGTAGTATTTATTATTTTCATATTAGTAATTAGAAATAATCTCTTCTAATTAGATTATAAACGTTAAGAATTTGCTGTATTCAACTTTTCCTATTGTGA
>Ga0041059_1001569_pt1 | contig 17995 bp, 16 predicted proteins | sample AraColnosormetaG_FD_56232 | JGI IMG/M metagenome (GOLD analysis project Ga0041059, IMG submission 56232) | Arabidopsis roots microbial communities from North Carolina, USA - Col MF nosort | ecosystem: Host-associated > Plants > Roots > Unclassified | place: USA: North Carolina | collected...
AAAAAAAAAAAAAAAAAAAAAAAAAAAAAAAAACTCCTCATCATACCAATTGGACTTACTTAGATCCCAATCCGGAAATCTAATAATTGATCATTCAGGAAGACATCTAATTCAGGAAATCCGGTTTTGAGTTTCTTTTGCTGAGATTGATTGTTGGTCCATCAAAAAAAATTATGTGCTAGTTTAAATATCTCTAGAACAAGTATGCACTAAGTTTGCTAGCTAAAGCAGTCTCCCAATAAATTCTCTTTATGATGTTGGCTTATGCAGCATTTTTGAATCACGCACTTGTGAATTATTAGTGAATATTACAAACAGGATTGCAACTGCTTCGATTCAACCCCGAACTTCTGTGAAGTGTAGACTCACCAAAAGGATTCAGCAAGACAGTTACACTTTCCTTACTTCCTAGGGAATTACTAAATTTGGAATCAAATTAGTAATTGCTACATAAAACGGGCTACAGTATTTGCTTTGCAATCGAACTCATAAGCCTTGTTGATATCAGAGGGAAGACTCTTCCTCCGACAGAAGGTTTTATCAAGAGAACAAGTACAAGAGAATTTTTATGGGGTTCTAAACGGATTAGGCACGGAACATGAGTCTGTGGCAACTGTGATAGAGCACTATCTAAATCTCTATCCTGGTCCTTGTTTTGATGATGTGGTGCATAAACTCACAGCCTTTGATTATAAGTTAATAGCCTATGCTAATTCTCCCTCTGAAGTCACTCCTCACATGGCATATCACATTGAGAAAGCATACTATACTCGTGGAGGCTATAATGATTCCCGTGGTAGAGGTTTCCAGCAACAGTTTGGATCAGGTTCAAGCACAGGTTCTGGATCTGGACAAAAACCTACAAGTCAGATATGTGGTAGATATGGGCACTCTGCATTCAAGTGTCACAACAGGTTTAAAACATGACTACCAGCCTGAAAATCTACATAATGCTCTGGCTGCTATGAGGGTGTCAGATCAAAGTCAGTCTTCCAGACACAGGAGCTACTGCCCACATCACCAATTCAGCTTCTCATCAAAAAAATGTCTGTTGGAGGAAGAGTCTTCTCTCTGATAGTTGATGACTATCTCATAGTCCAAGCAGTTAATCATAAACGAAAATCAATATTCTCCTTCCATTTAGCTCCCTTAACATCATTTGCCTCCACGAAATGGAGTTCTTTCAAAACCCTCGAGCAGTTTCAGACTTCCAGTATACAGAAAACAATCTAGTTTCTGCTGAAAACTTGATCTATTGTTCTGCTAATCAAGGTCTAACTGTTACTAATACATCTAAACTACAATTAACACAAATCTTATCTATGTTTCTTAAAATAATCTGCACTAAATCTATGAAGGAACATGACTTGAAAACCTATATTCATCACCTTAACACAGACGTACACCTAAAAATTCAGCTAGACACTACAAAGAGATAAATTTAGCTAGAGATTTCCTTTATTGCACAACTAAATCCAAAACAGATCCATCTGATATAGATTCCTTGTTAAGAACATATGGAAGTTCATACAAATAACTAGTAATCCAATCAACTGAAACTTATAATCATCTTATTCACAAAGCACCAAATACATAGAAATATGGTTGTGATTACAAACTCTGCATTTCAAATAATTGATCATTCAGGAAAACTCTAGTTCTCAAAATCGGTGCTTTGCATCCGATCAGTACCAACAAGAGACAGCTTGTTATCATATACATCGATATATCCAAACGAATACGTACCTGGGGGACACTCCAAGGCAGCTTCCAAGGATCTATGGTGAACCCCATGAGAATCAACAAAGTATCCTCCTTTATGATCATGTCCGGACAAACAAACTTTAACAGAGTCATACTTGTGTATAATGTTCATCACTTCATCAAAATTCCATAACAAAGCTGCTTTGGATGCCACACCAGGGCTCATAGGCACATGCCCACATACGATAACTCTCTGGTTTGAATTCGATGCATCCTGAAGAACACTGTCTAGCCATTGCAGCTGTTTCTCCCCAACACCACCATTATACTTCACAAATCTCCTTGCAACATCCTCAAGCCCTGCGGGGCTGTTTTTGTCTGTGTTTGGGTTCTTTTCTTCAAGTATTTTCAATGCAGCGATAGTATTAGGATGTTCCTGAGGCCATCCAACAGCACTGATGTCATAACCATCTAACACCACAACTCTATACTCCGGGGTTGGTGAGAAATCATAATAAGCATTGCCATCACGACCTGGGATCTTCAGCAACGGAAGCAACTCTTCGCGGGGGAGATTGTAGAGGCAGTGATTACCAATCATATGATACACAGGACCGTTGAATTTCTCGAATTCATGGACTAGTTTCTTAGTGGCAGCCAAGGATTGATCTTTGGGACAAAAGCCATCAACAATGTCACCCATGTTAATAACAAATTTGAGGTTACCATGTTGGTTCCAAGTTTCAACAGCTCTTTGAAGGACAAGGATGCTGTTTCTGTAATACCTAGGAACACCTAAAAAAGAGCGGCCATCAGAAATATCAGCATACTGAACATCAGCAATAACACCAAATGAGAAGAGAGGCTGTCTGGCTGCAGAACCCATCAACCTATTGCTCTGTGAACATCAAAAGTTATGTTAGAAAAAACTTTCACAATGAATAACATAGTTTAGCTTCACATATAAACCCTCAGGACTAAAAAGCCACGATTTTTGAAAACTGGCACATGAACAAGTTTCTGATCTCACAAATTTGAGCTGAACCTTTTATTAAACAGTAGTTGAAAAAATCACAAAAGAAAGGGTGGAACAATGCAATTGCAGGTATATTTGTAAGAATCTAATCCCATTCGTCAGAATTGTTTTCTTAAATCCATTGTAATAGAGAAATCGTAGACTCAATGGTCGATATCGGCGTAGATCGTGAAAATAAAACGAAAGTCGTATGGAAAATCAACGACATTTTGGTAAAAGACAGACTTACGACAGTAGAGTTTCCTGCGAGGATCAGACAAGGAATGCGCAGAGGTGAAGCAGAATCGGACAAGGCGGAAGAAGTTCTGGGTAAATTCCAGAGAAGATAGCTAAACACGGAAACTCAAGTGAAACTGGAGAATTTTCTTACAAATCGTGTAGTTTTTCTTTACGCTGGTTAAACTACATGCTGTTTCTTTCCGACGAATGCCAAGAAGAGAAAAAAAAAAACGCCCCGTTAATTTGGTTTGGGTTATTGTATCACTAATTCTTATGATGGGCTCATCAATGGAGGAGTTTCTTTAGTTTATATTTTAGTTTTGGCCTTTCATATTTTCTTTGCAACTTATCTCTTATTATACCATTTCTTCTTCAATATATAATCCAATGTAAATGCGTTATAAAATCCATTCTCTTAGCTTGGTGTTATGAAATCATTCAGTAATGAGTAGCAGCATTTTCTCTTTATGCATATACCTCTACTTGTAGCAGCACTTTCTCTTTATGCATATACCTCTACTTGTAGATAGAATCCAAAACTAAAACTCTTTTGAATTGAAACGATCCAGTTTACAAAGATAGACAAACAATCGCCTATCACGGTTAAAAAAAGAGTGATCTTAGCATATTTGTTAATTTATATCAGAATTCGTGGGGTTGTGGGGTAAAGACTTGCTACAAATCATACATATTTCATCCCTATTTACACTCGTCAAATTCAAGTCCCGCTATCTTCTCCTTGCGAAAAACGGATGCCTCAGAGCTTCACGAGCGGTTATTCTCTCTGACGGATCAAATCGCAGAAGTCCTTGCACCATATTTATTAACTCCCCGGCTGAGTGGTCCACATGTTGCATTATTAAATTCTGCAATACAGGCATCACCATTATTTTACAAACTACCATAACACTCCACCCAAACTCAAAATATCAACACTTGACCAACCTGAAGCCGAGGAAGCTTCAATACTGCCTTCAGGCTATCTCTTGAGGTTGCCCCATCTGGCCAATCCAAACGACCTCTTCTCACATATTTCTCTGAGTGCCGGCTTTACCAAACAACCCAAAAATAAATCCAGTTAAACACCCAACAATATATACAATCACTTCAGAATTCAGACCGTGTGTTTTATTCAACTCACTCCACTTTCTTCAGCATTTGTTGAGGAAACGGCCCAAGAACACGCTCCATCATCGCTAGATGCTCCAGGTTTTCATGTGTTTGGAACAATGCTTCACCCTACAAATCTCAAATCTTTCAATAAAAGACTCCCAAACATTCATTAACAATCAACTACTTCAGACACACACCGTGCACAACTCCACTATGATACATCCAACGCTCCAAACATCACACGGATAACTCCAGCCAAGACCTGCACACAAGGCAATGTTTCTCCATAAGTTTGTGATATCTAAAAATTTTAATGAGTTTTTATAACAAGAGCTACTCACCTAAAATGACTTCTGGTGCCCTATAATGTCTGGTTGATACAATGTAGGTTTGGTCCTGGCGCTCATAAGTTGTGCTACCAAAATCAATCACCTTTATTGCACTTGATTTAGGCACTCTTTTATAGCATACATCCCTTTGTAATCGGGACCCCTGCATCAGGAAACACAACCAAATTCCTTCAGCACTTAAATAGTTGGCCACATTAAGGTCACACACAGTTGCATTCGAGATATACCTTGTACTCGGGAATCTTCACATAGTCTGAGGAGACTAACAGAATATTTTCTGGTTTAAGGTCCGTATGAATCATGCGCAAGTCATGCATAACTGCAAAACAAAAATAGACAAGAAAATTGCCATAAGAAATGAAAAGAGCTGAAATTCAAAAACTAATGATGTAACCATCTCAGTGACAAGCAAAACTCAGATAAAAATGCACGAGCATGTAGAATGAAAAGACTGCAAAGACTACACACATGCTACACATTCCAAGAGTTGCCAGCCAATCTCACGGACAAGATCAATGGGAAAGGAGCGATAATTGTTTTTCCGAAGAAAATCGTATAAACTCGATCCAAGCTTCTCAAATACCTGTAGCAACCATTTTAAGTTCATCCACAAAATTCAACCCCAACTATTTCCCAAACCGGGGAAAATCATAGACATCACAAAATTGACTAAATACTTACAATACAGATATGGTTACGATAGTCAAACCAGTTCCGAATTTGTACACAACTGCAAGGAATACAATGATTTAACCTTTGCAAAAAAGAATCTTGGAAAACTATGCTTGACTTCATCAGATTAGTGATGCATGAAGAAAAAGTCAACAGACAGTACTTACCGATTGCCACCTTTGTCATGTTTACCAAGCTGTTGCAGCATTTCAATTTCAATCATAGCAGCCTCACGGTATTTCTTCACACCACGGACAATTTTTACTGCCACCATTTCCTTCCTCTCCCTATCCCAACATTCTAGCACTTGACCAAAAGTACCTACAAGGAAAATTTAGGAAATCAGATACGATAACTACACCGGACCTATGAAAATAACTTGTACAACAACCATAAATTCATACCTTCCCCCATTTTGCTATAAATTTTATCTGCAAAACAAGAAGAGCATAGAGAAATCAGAATACTGAAATCAAAACAATATACACAAGGTCCACCACAACACCTAGAGTTTGTTCAAAGCCATTGACAAAAAAATCTAGAGAAATTTAAAAGGTATCTTCAGGATTTTATCAAAACAGTTTTTTGGTAATAGAAAAGTGGGATTACAGCGTGGAGTTAAGTCATCTCCCAGTTCAAATATGTAATGTCCATCCTTATCATCTTCTCGCCATGGGGGAGAACCATTTCGAGCCACACCCTTAACACAAAGAGAGCTACTATTGTCTGAAGGAGCTCCGGAAGATGCAAAGCTTGATATATTTCCAATCTCTTGCCCACAAAACATTCCTACCTGAGCCTACACATATTCATGTACCATAACAGACAGATGAAAACCTGCCACTATCCTTCTACGCCGACTCGTTCAGAGTCATTTACTATCTTAAAACCTTAAGGGTAAATCCAAATCCAAACAACTTTTTTTGTATTCAACGTGCATCTATTATCTATTGTTCTTCAGAAAAAATCACGAAGTCACGATTATCTTTAACTTATAGAATTGGAGAGGGAAAGGCGAATCAGCCAACACAAAATCTTGCTCAGCTCAAAATTCACAAATCATGCATCAGATCAAATTTGGTTCACCATCTACAAACAAATACTAAAAACAAAACATACCACAGAAATTGAACCTAACAACACTGAACATCTAAAATATTTCAAGGACAGACCAAATTTAAATAGATCTAAAACACCACCTAATTCAATCACAAACTTCACCTAATCATACAGAATTTGGTTTCTTCAAATTGAATAATTGACAAAAACAAAAACATTGAGAAAACTGCAGATCCAGAAGAATCAACACAAAAATTAAACCGATCCTAAATTTTAAATAAAAATCAAATTTTCAAAGGAATCAAACACAAAAACTCAAATTGGAATCATAAATAACGAGGTGAAGAGAATTTATACCTTGGTTGCCTGAGGCAACACATCCCAACCGAGACGCGCTCTCTTTCTGGGACGACGATCCATGTGAGTATGAGGGAATTCATGCACACGCTCCATCTCCATAATCTCAGAATCAGAGAAAATCTTAAACGGTGTGATTTGTTTCAGAAAGCCAAACGGCGATGACGAAAAGCTTTTTTGGTGTAAACAGAATCGTAGCCTAACCCTAGTTTTTAAGCAGAGGAATAGCAAATTGCGATAGAGAAGCAGTCAGAAAAATCTCCACCGTCCACGTGTAATCAACCGGTATAACCTGGGTTAGTTGGAACTGTGCTGGATTTAACCATAGTTGGGTTGGCTCAATAATTGATGGGAGAGAGAATATGCTTCCACTTTCCAGACGATGAAACAACAAGAAGTGCTTCATATTTCTAGTAAAACGACACGCATTTAAATTGGATAAAGATTTTTTTTTCCGCGGGTCGAATATTCCACTCTCTAATTAACTTTTTTTTCGGACCAAACTCTCTTCTTCTTTTTTTCGTCCCGACCAAACTCTCTTACTTACGATTTCGGACCAAACTCGAATAGTCGCAATTTTTGTCCTAGATTATTTAACTTTGTCTACTAGAAGTTTAAGCCGAATTTTCTTTTCTTTTTTTCTTTTTTTTTTCTTTTTTTTTTCGTCAACGAATTTTCTTTTTTATATAAGCAAATTATTCTTTGGATAATACGGATCTTGGTATAAAGCAAAGGGTAAGTTTGCCATTGGAATTTCAGGATTCAAAGATGTATTTTTGATCTATTTCAACTACTCTACCTTCCAAAACTTTTCAATTTTTTTTTGTTGAAGAGAAATATAGCCACTTGGAGCGTGGTTAAAGAGAGATCCTAATGGCCTCTTAACTCCTGAATATAATGGCCTAGTTGCTGAGCCCCAACGAACAAAGCATCAGCAGCCAGAACAACTCCAAACTACAAACATGACATGAGAGAAGCAGTCATGAGGAACATGATTCACAAAAGAAAGAAGCTACAAGAGATTTTGATTAAAAAAACTCACCAGACGAGCAGTATATACCAAACGGTACCCCCAACCTTCTTTCGCAGCTTGAGCTCTTTGCTGGTCTGTCCAACTGCAAGTAAAAAGATGTATGAGCATAATACCAAATGCTGCTAATGATGTACAAGATAGAGCTAGGCTATTGACTTACAGTCATTATAAATAAATACAGGCCTATCCATTATTCTCCTCATTGTCTTTTGAGACTTTTACTTTTCAAGCTATGAGAAAGTCTGAGTAGCAAAAGAGAGAATTACCCGAGGAACTCTGAAAAACCTCCAATACCAGCAAGCTTCAAGGGTTGGACACCTTCTGTCACTAGATCCTGCTATCACATAATGAATGAATTAGTTATCGATGTTGTAGAATCTTGCAATTCAGAAACGAAACTGAAAAAGTATAAAGCACAAAACCGAAAGTTTAAAACAATCGTATAACCTCGTCTTGAGCAGATTCTAAACCACCTTGTACCCAGAACAGATTCTCATACCCTGCATTATATAGTAGCTCGCAAGCAGCTAAGGATCTGACAATATTTACGAGTCAAGCATAAATTTGAGGATCATCCAACAATATGAACCCTGTGATTCACAGTTATACTATCAACATACTAACTTTCAATATAAGACTAATTTTCATTCCACAAGAACCGAGACCATTTGATAATGATACTTCTTCAACCCAAAACCTGGATAAATCACCATGCAATTCTATGAATATATAATATATAGGCAGAGAACCTAACCAGCCACTTACTCATTATAATATAAAGTAACCACATATTTCAAGCATGGTTAGTCACTCATTATCTATCTATATTTCAAGTACCTCAATCCTTTTTGGCAAGCAACAATCAGCTCTGAGTCTTTTGGGAATTTCTCCTCAACCTTTGACAAGAAGAGCCTGCAAACGAAGTAGAAAACCAAGAAGCAAGTAAGTATGCCAAAAGGCAAAGAAGAAGGTCAGCTTACTCTCGCAGACATACCTATTAAAAGATAGTGTAGGTGCTCCACTCCACCATCCCCCTGTACAAGTGGAAACATGGTGAAATCAAAACCAAAATTTTTTACAAGAACCAAAAAGAATTTAATAAATGCGTGTATTCAAGTGTTCTAGTCTCTATCCTAGATGGGATTAGTCAATGATATACAATAGAAATATAGATAATAGTAGGGAATAATAATGAATTGATCCAATGTCACTATAGTCAACAGGTTATAACTTATAATGGTGGAGAAGTACCCATAGCAAAACTAGTGACTTTTTTGGAAAGAGTTCCAGCGTCAAGGTTGTCATCATTGTCGAAGATAGGAACCCAAGTGGAGCCTTTAATCCATGCCTTTATAGAAAAGAAAAGAAAAAAATCGAAGGAGAAGACTACATCAGTAACACACTATAGTTTTGATTTCATAATAACATTACAGTCGCCAAGAGTTTGAACTAACTTACTAACATGTCATGCAAAGGTGAGATACATGAACCAAATTCTATGCAATAACGTTCAAGGGTGAATTTAGACAAGACAATCATCATCTATGGATAAGTAAACAAGCAGCCTAATAACTTAAAAAACAAGAATGTACCTTGTTGCGCTCGCTAGAGGGACGAACATCAAGGAGAGGTTTGTTTGAAAGAGAAATAGCATAGCCTGCTTCTCTTGGTGTAAGAAGCTTCACTTTTCCTTCCCTTAACTATGCAAACAATAAATTTGTTAATAGTGAGAACAGTTGAATAACAATGAAAATAAAAACATGAACCATAATCACTCCAATGTTCCAATTTTAAGATGTAAGTGATGGTTACCAAACCATCCCAACGCTTTTTAGCAGCAGCTATGTCTCTCATTTGCTTCAAATCAATATCTTCATCAACAGCTTGCATCCTAACAACACCTACTCCCTATTCAACAACAAAGAGTGTCAAAATTTTACTTTCGCTTCCAATCAAAAAAATCGAATGGAGAAAACGAGATAAGGCCATAAAACCAAAATAGAGAATCAACTTACAAAGCGACGAACAGTGGAGAGCGATGTGCCTCCAATGGGGGATTTAAGTGAAGATACCATTGAAGAGGTCATCCTCGAGTGCTGGTTTCTAAAAAGATTAGAACCAGAAGCTAACAGAGGATTTAGAACGGGAAGAGATAGAGACTCCATGTTTTAAGGTTCTGAGCTTTTGGTTCCAGTAGGAGTAACTGAGAAGATGGATAATCTTCGCCTTTGCGAATCAACAACAGAGACAAAAGAAAAGAGTAGTCAATTTCGAGTTATTGGATAGTTTTGGCTTCATTGAAGCAGTCTTTTCGAACCAGACTCACTTTGGTTAGAAAATTCGGTCGGAGTCTTATCCGACTCTGACAGTACCAATGTAATAAAAGCCCATAAAGATCCCTTGTTTGGGCCTAAGAAAGCCAATAAAAATACCCATCTACATAATCAGTAATCATCAAGCCTATTGATCCTTCTTTTTCCTTTTTCTTTTTGATCAAAAAACTATGGATCCTTCTTAGTTCTTACAAATACAAGTACAATACAACTTCCACCCACTATAGCAAATCGAGTGCAAGCTTCTGTGCTAGGTTGGATCGAGAGTTTTTGTTGATTATTGTTAGTTGGTTCCTAGATCGGAGATTCTGTTTGCAGGCTATTACACTTCAAGTTTGCACATGAACAACAACAACAGCAAGACGACAGCACACGAATCTTGTCAAATAAACTAAAAACCAGTCAAAAGTGTCGTGTGGGAAACAGTCAGACAAGTTATCATACTTTGTTTAAATCTATCTTCCTGTTGTATTTTAACTTGGCATACAAACTACAATACAAACACATACCCCAATAAATTGAACGACACTCAAATACAATCTTTTGACATCAAACCCTCCATTTTCATTCGGTAGCTCGACTTCTGTCCAACCAATCCACACTCTTACGTGCTCTCTCCATCGGCTGAGACTTATCTCTGTATATGTCCACGCTTCTCCTTGACCTCTCCATTTCTTCAAATGGAACCTTCAGCTTCTCCGGTTTCTCTATGTGGCTCAACTTGTATCCCTGGAACCTTAGTCTGTCTATGCTTTTCCTCGGTTTTTCTCGTCCGTCCTTACTCTTCCTTGGAGCATCTACACTATGACGAGGAGGTTGTTCACACCCTTCCATGCTTCTTCTTGAGAAAGAACTGTTTCTTTTCGATGCAGATTTCTCCACAGCGCTCACAAACTTCTTGAGATGGCCTATGTATTCGGGAAAGAGTTCAAGATCACAATGGTTTCCACCTTTGAGCCATAGCGGTTCATATTTCTCTTGGCAGAGTTCCCAAAGCTGCTTCCCATGAGAGAAGTCAACCACATCATCCGCTGTTCCCTGCAAATCGAAAAGCTTTCACCTTTAAGCTAACACTGAGGATTATTAGACAAGGATTCATACAAGAATGAACGGATCTTGCAAATCTGTTCAACTTTATTAACTTCAATTCTTCCAATCAATAATCTTTGATCACGGAAACTTACATGAATCACGAGGACAGGACACCTCACCAGCGTAATTTTGTCAATGTTCTGAAGAAGATCAAACAAAACGGTGTCAAGAAGGAGGAATGTTTATCAGCAACATCATGTAGAGAAATCAAAAGGGTATTATGTTCACCTTGTATATGTCAAACCAATAAGTTCGCTTAACGGGATACATAACTCTAAGCCCAGAAAGAATTGGACTATGAAGAATGGAAGCTCTTAGTCGAGGCAAACGAGCAGCTAGGTCCACGGTTGGACCACTACCAACAGATTGACCATAGAGAATAATGTTCTCCTGCTTAGCCCCATAATTCTCTTCCAGACATTTGTAAGCAGCCTCGATATCAGCATAAGTGTTTTGTTCTGTGGGCTGCAACAAAATGGAGATTTATGTTCAGTTGTTCACAGTGTAAATGGACCAACATTTGAATCTCAGAACTAAGAGAGCTTTAGGATCTGTGGTTACTCACCTTCCCTGATGATTGGCCATACCCTGAATAGTCATACCTATAAACACCACAACATATTTAGAGGATTTTCCAATGTCATAAGATGGAAATCATAACCTTACAGAAGTAAATTCTACTAATTTCAGGTTCACTTGAAGATACGACAGAAAAAAATAGCGTACTAATTTGAGAAACCAATCTATCCCAGAATCCCAAGTTATACCTGAATGAGCCAAAAAGTTGTTACATCAAAGAACTACATTTTGGGTATTCAGTACTTGCCTTTAGAAACAGAAACAATAACAGATCTTGAATTTCTAGAAATGGTAATGTTTGCCCAAGACCACTTGTTGTCAAGTGTCAACAATCAAACTCAAACATCTCAACCTCAAAACTACTTTTTGTCTCTTTGATAAAGGATCAGTAGAGATCCTGATTCAGACAAACCCTAAAGACAAACTCTTCCAGCAAAAATCCAAGATTTTATGAGTCTGCAACTTAAACTTTCAAAAGCTTTGTGAATCACAAATCCACAGCTTAATAAAGTCCACTTCTCTCTAACACTAAGACCAAAATTCTGCATCTAGAAGCTTCAAATCTACTTGCACAAATCCAGAAAACAGAGCAAAACCAAAAAAGGCGAGGACTTTCTGAGCAAGATCCTGAGCTAAATATAGAAAGAAAAATCTGATCTGGGAGATTTACTAACCCCATCAAATTGACGCGGAGGTGAATACTGAGCTCGATGAAGAGCTCATACATCTGACCGATGTCGGCAGCATTTCCATGAGAGTAGAGAAGGGTGGTGACGGCCATTGGGTATCTGATGTACATGGCCACGATTTCGGTGCCTCGGCGCGTGGGCAGCCGCAAAATGTCGACATTTTCTCGATGGGGAAAAGGGCTCATTAGAAAAAGCTCCGTTGTTTCATCTCTGACCAGCTTGTACGACGGCGGATTCGGAGGAAAAAACGCCAACTTCGCCGCCATTGAAGAAGTCACACCTCCCATCTTACTCTAAGAAGAGTCCACTCTGTCTCTCTCTGTTACTCTGTATTAGTAAGTGTATAAGTGAGAGAACTACGAGGAAGTCGCTGGAGGTTTCAAAGAAGAAGACGAAGATGGTGATGATGATGATGATTGCGAGGAAACATTCCTTACTTTTTTGCTTCTCTTTCTTTTAGAGATAGAGAGAGAGAGACTCACTGGCCTATGAACCTAAATAAATTTGTTTTCTAAGTTCTAACCATATTTTAATGTATCAAAATTTTAATTTTATTTGTTTGTCCAGAACGAAAATGGTGATACTGTCTCTATTGCGTCTAAAAACCAAAACCATTATTCCTGGATTTATACAAACAAAAAACGACATTTCTTCTTTCTTTGTTTTGTTTGAAATGCAAAACATAACATGTCCAATATCATTGTATTTAAGAGTTTATGTGATTGGCCTCTCATACTATATTACTACACATGATAAATCATAGCATGCATGTGTGATTCACATGGATATCATCATAAAAGTCCATTACAAGTTAAAAGATTCTAAAAACCACAAGTTGGTGTGTAGCTAGATTTGTTTGCTATAACATGATTTAAGATTGAATTTAAAAGAAACTTTTTGGGTAAGTACAGTATTAAATAAGATACAATGTAATGTAATGGATTTACATTTACAGGTTGTAGGGTTTGAGGGATACACGTGGATGGTTGGGTGCCCTAGAAAGAATTTACTGGCGGGATCATGGGGTAGGGGACCGATACAATCCTTCCTCCATCTTTTCTTGCCGGCACCAACTATATATACACCTCCATTTATGTTAACAAAAACTACACTTAAGTATATTCCAATTAATAATGGACTAGTTTTTTTATAATTGAGTAGTTTCGTGGGTGATTATTTTCTTTATCAGAGAATAATGAATCTTAGTTTTCTAAGTATCTGCATTAGGTAGCTCTATATCATGATATATAATTTTTTTAAATGACTATTTTTGTTTTGTCCAATTACTTTTTTTTTTTTTCGTCAGTTTTGTCCAGGTTTACTAAAATAGGTTAAAACACATTTTGGACGACTTCATTCTTATCATTTTGTTTAAGAAAAATATTAGTACATTTTTACACTTTTTTGCAGAATGATAGTGACAATAATGAAAATTAAATAATGTTATTTTATTTATAAAACGTTGAACGATGGATCCAAAAATAATTAATAGAGGTAAGCAAAGAGACAAGTGTGGAAATTATTGGAATGACTGGTCGAGAAGCTAAGGCTAAGGTTGGGCGATAAGAGAGTTCCAAGACAAGATCTGGCCTAGAAAATGAATCATCAGTGTCGCTCTATTCTCATACACTTTGTTTCCTCTCTTTTTAATTGGTTTTATATATTGCGTCTATTATTTCTTACGCTGTTTGCTACACATGCATGAATATATGGACCATTTAATCTCGTGTATCCCAACAAATGTTGCATTTCCATATTTTGATAAAGCGACTCAACGAGCACGATCGAGACTTTTTGCTTATTGTTTTGTCTTTTAAATGCATATTTCACTCTGCCATCATCAGTTGAATCTAATTCTATATGTTTTAGAATTTGATTGTTACATTACATGTTTTGCTTGTCTCAGTTTGTATTACGTACCCTCTAATAATGTGAAACCATGATTTCATATTTGGCTTGGAGTTATACATACTTGCTACAAACAGAACTCGAAGAAGAGTCTTTCATTCAGATTAGTGAATTCAACGAGTCATATCAATTAAGTTCAGGACTGTAAGCTGGAGCTAGAATATAAATGATTTTTTCTTTACAAAAAAACATAGTGGGTCATGTGCCATAGCACTCCCAGTACTAAGAACCGGGCATGGGTGAAAGGGTAAGAGAGTGAGAGAGCATTTCATAAAAGGTGTAAGCTTTTTATCATTTGTTCTTAGCTAACAAGGGAAAGAAAGATAAAGAGGGAGCGTGTATATTTGTACACGAATTTCTTGTATTCTCTCCGGCAAACTTTTTATTGGCATTGGTGGGTAAGATTTCAGCTAGACGTAGGTGATATACATAATTTTGTATATCTATAATTTTTCTAGGATACATCACATGAGTTTAGGCCTCTTAAGCCAAATAAGTAAGCCATATTAATAAGCTTTAAATTTAGACTTATTTTTCATGTGTGGTTTGTTTAAGTGTTGGATTAGAGAGTGGCCAATCAAGAGATTAAAATAGTGGATCCCTTTACGAACACAATGAAGATCCCAATCCTCTTCTTTAGGAACCTCTAGACTGGCAGAGACTAACTCACCATATGACACCACCTTTCTAGTCTTCTTCCCTTAGGCCTCGACCAACTTGTGCTTTGCTATAGAAGCCTTTCATTCTCAGCCGATTTTGGGGTAAACCTCGTAGTTGCTAATATCTAAAGGTCACCGACAAGGCATGTCCCAGAAATGTGTCGTATCCCCCGATGCGATTGAGGGAATGAAACTCCAACAATTAGGAATTAAACTATGAATAAGAGATCATCAAAAACAAGCGATACAAATTACTTTAGAAGCAGCTTAACTTTCACATTCAGAGTTCAGCCAAAAACAATCGTTGAAGAGTGTAAGAATCTCGTCTAAACAAAATGCAAGATAGGGAGAGAGAGAGGGCACAGCTAGATCTCAGCTTTAATATCCACGCCTTGGAGGACGCTCTTCCGCTACATTCACTCTGATTGCTCTACCCTCCAAGTTCTGTAAATCAAGAGACAATGAAAGGTCGATTAAGAGATACATCACAAAATCATGTTGACTGCATTAGCATAACCATATATGAGGAAGAGTAGGGTACCTGTCCATCGAGGGCAGAGATGGCTTCGTTGAGTTCATCCACGTCAGACATTGTGACAAACCCGAATCCACGTGAACGACCTGTCTCACGGTCGTAAACCACCCTAGCTTCCACAACTTTACCATGCTCACTGAAAAGCTGTTCTAGACGGCCATTGTCCACATCCCATGGTAGATTCCCTACATATACTCTGAATGCAGGTTCATATACCCGAGGCGCACGTTCTGGACGTGATCCTCTTGGAGCTGCCTTGTTTACAGTTAGTAGACGTCCGTTAAGATCCTGAAACACAATGAAAATACCAACACAGATATTCAGCAATGTTCTCACAGACAGAATCAAATGTTAGAGAATCCCCAACTCAACTCATTTCCCAAAAACAATTCCACACATAAAATGCCAAAGCTTCCATATTCGATTGACAAATAGAAACAGAGAAAGTGTGACAAATAGTAACATAGAAAGTTTTGGATAACAGCATTCCATAGACAATAGAAAACTGTTTTCTTAGAGCAGAAAGGACGAAATCAAAGGAGCAATATCCCATCACAATACATGCTAATAACTCAGAAACAGAAATGATTGAAAGTTTGAACCATATAAACTTACATAACGGTTGAACTTCTCCACAGCTGTCTCAGCTTCGTCCACAGAACTCATTGTCACAAATCCAAACCCACGACTCTGGTCAGTTTCCCTATTGTATATAACCTTACAACCACAAGAATTCAAAGAACAAGTCAGGACTAACAACATTATCTCTTGAACTAAATAAAAAAGAGAGAACCAAAAGTATAATGTCAACAGATATGAATTCAATCCACGGAATTCTAACTCTCAAAGCAGAGATGCTCCAAACACAGTCATCAGGCCAAAGAATTCTACTTTTCTCATCCATTAGACTCATAGTTGATGCAAATTGCAATGCACAAAACACACATAAATAACCTTAAGCAATGCATAATGAACAACATATAAACGCATCAAGACGACCATATGAGCACAAGAAGAAAGCAGCTAAATTCACCTCGGCGATTTCAACAGTACCGGCTTGCTCAAAGAGCATAGCCAAAGCTTGGCTATTAACATCATAAGCCAAATTTCCGACGAAAAGCTTGGCTTCTTCCGATGGCTCCGGGAACTCAGCTCTTTCGCTCACAGCTCCTTCGCTCACATCTCCTTCGCTCTCATCTCCTTCGCTCACATCTCCTTCGCTCGCATCTCCTTCGCTCTCATCTCCTTCGCTCACATCTTGTGACTCTAAACTGTTCTCGGTCTCCTCAACAGCGACGCTTCCTTCTCCACCTTCTTCAGCCCAATCCGAAGTCTGGGCAACGAAGGAGACAAAGGGGGATTTTTTAAGGTGGGTTTTGGTTTTAAGAGATAGAGAGACGCGAGAGAAAGAGAGGGGCAGGTTAATGCGTCCGGTAAGGAGGGAAACACTGGAGCTGCGAATTCTGGAGGAAGAGATGGTAGAGGAGATGGAAGGATGGGAGAAAATGGTAGAAGAGGAAGAATCGGCCATGGCTAAAGGCTTCAAGCTAGAGGTAACTATAGAAGAAGCCATTGCTGAATTGTGAGAGATAGAAGAAGTGGAAGTGGAAGGAGAAGAGAAAAGAAGAGGAAGGGAAGGGTTTTAGAACGGTGGGCGAGATAAGGATAAGGAGGGCCGAGACATCATCTTCAAATGGGCTCTTAGATTTACCATAGTTAAAATCTCATTACAAGAACCAAAGACAAAAAATAACCATGTCCCTCTGCAAAGAAAATTTCACAATCTCTTACGAAAACAAGGTTTATATAAACTTATCAAAACGAAGTTTATATTATAAAAAAATAATACACAAAGTCTATATAACTCAAATCAAAGTTCTAGTCACAATTTGAATGTTAATCTTACTTCATTTTGGAAATTACTCTATGTTAATTTGGATGTTAATTTGGGTAAGCCCCTCTACATGTAAACACACACACTCATGTAAATATAAACCCACTTAAATTTGAAGCCCATTTAGAACCATCAAAATTATTTTGACCCATATAAACTCATTTAGACCTATTTAAACCATATGTGAATTTTAATGAATTATTATTTATTTGATTATTTAATATCATTAAATCATATAATTGCGAAATCACAAACATCATAGCATAAACTTTAAAATTTCACTTGAGGTAAGCATTTTATTTTCCACAATACAAAGTCTCATTTTCAATCTTATAATGAGCAATGATAACTATTTGTTGAGTTTATCAAAGAGTTGATCGACTTGATAAACTTGTTTTGAGTTTTCTAGCTCTCTAAGAACAACCTCATAATGATCTATCTAACTTTCGGAAGAACAATCCACTTATTCTCGAATACGAATAAAGAGAAAAATTACAAAAGGAAATACATATTAGCCTTGCGAACTCGGTAGTAAAATATTATGGTGTCAAACATTTCGGTGGAGGCTTGTGTGCGTTATGATCGGTTTTGAAAGAGTTAACTTTAAGGGGGTGTTATTCGTTAATGAATTTTAATAGAATTGAAATCCAACACTAATCCAATGTTATTCAACTAATGATTCTAAATCCAGCTTTAAAATCTAGTGTTATTGGAACTCATATTTGTAAATCATGCTTAATAGATTTTAAAGTTTGGTGTTATT
>Ga0041059_1001570_pt1 | contig 17991 bp, 15 predicted proteins | sample AraColnosormetaG_FD_56232 | JGI IMG/M metagenome (GOLD analysis project Ga0041059, IMG submission 56232) | Arabidopsis roots microbial communities from North Carolina, USA - Col MF nosort | ecosystem: Host-associated > Plants > Roots > Unclassified | place: USA: North Carolina | collected...
ATCATTATCACCATCATCACCACCACCACTATCATTATCACCATCATCACCACCACCACCGCCACCATCATCATCACCTCTATCATCATTATCACCATCATCATCTTCATCAACATACTCAAATCAAACCAACTTAGATTACATCAAAACATCATGTAACATTACACTCTACAAAACCATTTGCTACAACTCTCTATCTCCTTACGCCTCAACAATCCGTTCCAACCCTCAAAAACTCGCTGTCATCGCCCTCAATCTCACCCTCTCATCCGCCAAATCTGCCTCCAAATTCGTCAAAAACATATCTCACGGAGGTGGTCTAACACGTTTGGAAGTAGTTGCGGTTGCTGATTGCGTTGAAGAGATTGGAGACTCGGTGACTTCGCTTCAAGATTCGATAAGGGAATTGGATTCTATCAACTATAAAGATAGTGCAAAGTTTGAGATGGTTATGTCGGATGTTGAAACATGGGTTAGTGCTGCTCTCACGAATGATGACACATGTATGGATGGTTTCAGTCTAGTTAAAACGGCCGTGAAAGATTTGGTTCGACGACATGTTGTTGAGGTAGCTCGGCTTACTAGCAACGCGCTTGCTCTCATTAATATGTACGCCTCTACGCAAGAAAACTTTTCTTAATTAAATGTTTTCATACAGAAAAAAATTGTTTTATACTTATACTAGAAAATTAAAAAGCTTATGATTGGATGTATGTATACATGTATGTCACACCTTGTACTTGTCATATAGGTAGGTATTGTTGATTTTTCTGTATAAATCGTATGTGAATATTTTGTATATTATTGAAAGATGGTGAAAAAGTTGCAACACCTTGTTGCCTTGTTGGACTCTTTCTAAGGCCCACAAATATCTGCTTGGTAAGATTCATTAGTAATACAATTAGAGAATCATAATCATAGACATTGTCTATTTTGGTAATTAAGCAAAACCTAGTTATACTTGTACCTTTGTCTTTTTTTATTTTATTTTTCAATGTTCCTTCCGTCTGTTGTGAACTAGTCTGTATGTGTTTTTGTTTTGTTTTTTATAACATTAGTTTGAGCTATATTAATTAGATTTGAGAACTTATAAATATGGTTATGAGAGAGTAATTGGTCTATACAAGTAGGACGGAATCATAAATGAAACACGAGCTATATTGAGAAATGAGAATGTCTTAGACGTGCCAGCTTTTCGACTACTCAGTTGTTATCGCCAAATCAAGTTTGCCATACTTGTGAATTCTTCCTTTAACCTAAGTTTGATAATGAGCTAGTGTTGTGAGGAATAAAGCTGTACTGTTGTTATATATACACCATTAACTAAAATACGCAATCCATATAAAAAAAAAACGCAATCCAAAAATCGAACAATATTTGAATATATGACTTAAATGGATTGTCTTTTAATTTGGAATTTTAATCCAACCAAAACCACAAAATATAAAATAAAAGAAAACTAAAATTTCTCTGAAACGAAAAATAAATTTGAATCGAAATTGTTAATATATTCACTTTACCTTTAGATACTAATTATTTGCCCTTATTTCTAAACCAAAAATCTTAAAAGAAAAAAAAAAAAATTAATCCAAAATCCGGATTAAACACATAGACGGTGACGTGTCTCCTTATCCATTTGGACCAATAAAAACTTCAGACAATTTATAGACCATATAAATTTTAAAACCGACGAGAGAAATAAAAAAACAATTTTTAAACCAACGGTTCAGAAACAAACCACGCCAAGCCCAAAAGGCTTCGTTATCCCCAAGCCATACGAGAGATTACGAGTAAGTGATACGTTAGCCAAAGAGTGTCACCAATTGATTCAATATCCCAAGAGGAAGAAGAAGAAGCAAGAGAAGAAGAAGATAGAAGCGATTTTTATAAAAATGGCGGCGGATGCTCTGAGAATCTCGAGTTCTAGTTCTGGTTCGTTGGTTTGTAATCTTAATGGTTCACAAAGACGACCTGTTCTTCTTCCTCTGTCTCATCGTGCTACCTTTCTGGGTCTTCCTCCTCGTGCTTCATCTTCTTCGATTTCTTCTTCAATTCCTCAGTTTCTGGGTACTTCTCGTATTGGGCTAGGTTCTTCCAAGCTCTCACAAAAGAAGAAACAATTCTCAGTCTTCGCTGCAGCTGAAGGTCTGTGTCCTCTCTCTCACAAAGCTTTCATCTTTTTACTCTTTTGAGATAAAAGTTTAAAATTTATTACTTGCCTTCTAAGTGTTCGTCAAAATGCCCCTGAGAATTATTTTTACTCTGATATTGCTAAAAATTTGAACTTTATTGCTGAATTGCTTCGTTTTATGTTTGTTTTCTGATGTTATATAGCCGAGGCGAAGCGGGCTGTACCGCTTAAAGATTACCGAAACATCGGTATTATGGCTCACATAGACGCGGGAAAGACGACAACAACCGAGAGGATTCTTTACTACACAGGAAGAAACTACAAAATCGGTGAAGTGCATGAAGGGACAGCTACAATGGATTGGATGGAACAAGAGCAAGAACGAGGAATCACCATTACTTCAGCTGCAACCACAACGTTTTGGGATAAACACAGGATCAATATTATTGATACACCGGGTCACGTCGATTTCACTCTGGAAGTTGAACGTGCTTTAAGAGTTCTCGATGGAGCTATATGCTTGTTCGATAGTGTTGCTGGTGTTGAGCCTCAGTCTGAGACTGTGTGGAGACAAGCTGATAAATATGGTGTGCCTAGGATTTGCTTTGTTAACAAGATGGACAGGCTTGGAGCTAACTTTTTCAGGACTAGGGACATGATTGTGACCAATTTGGGTGCTAAGCCGCTGGTGCTTCAGATACCAATTGGTGCTGAAGATGTCTTTAAAGGTGTTGTTGATCTTGTGAGGATGAAAGCTATAGTTTGGTCAGGAGAAGAGCTTGGTGCAAAGTTCAGTTACGAGGATATTCCAGAAGATCTTGAAGATTTGGCTCAAGAGTATCGGGCGGCGATGATGGAATTGATTGTTGATTTGGATGATGAGGTCATGGAGAACTATTTAGAAGGAGTTGAGCCTGACGAGGCCACGGTAAAGAGATTGGTTAGAAAAGGAACCATCACGGGCAAGTTTGTGCCAATTCTATGTGGTTCAGCCTTTAAGAACAAAGGAGTGCAGCCATTGCTCGACGCTGTGGTCGATTATCTGCCTTCGCCCGTTGAAGTCCCGCCGATGAATGGAACAGATCCTGAGAACCCGGAAATTACCATTATACGGAAACCAGATGATGACGAGCCATTTGCTGGGCTAGCATTCAAGATCATGAGTGATCCTTTTGTGGGTTCTCTTACATTTGTGAGGGTTTACTCAGGGAAAATCTCAGCTGGTTCTTACGTGTTGAATGCTAACAAAGGAAAGAAGGAGAGAATCGGAAGACTCTTGGAAATGCACGCAAACAGCAGAGAAGATGTTAAAGTGGCTTTGACAGGTGACATTATCGCTCTTGCGGGTCTCAAAGATACAATCACTGGTGAAACCTTGAGTGATCCAGAAAACCCCGTTGTTCTTGAACGAATGGACTTCCCTGATCCCGTCATCAAGGTAGCGATTGAGCCAAAAACAAAAGCAGACATCGACAAAATGGCGACAGGGTTGATCAAGCTCGCTCAAGAAGACCCGTCTTTCCATTTTTCTCGTGATGAAGAGATGAACCAAACCGTCATTGAAGGAATGGGAGAACTTCATCTCGAGATTATCGTTGACAGACTTAAAAGAGAGTTCAAGGTAAAACATAACCTATAAATCTAATTCTCTACTTCAAGCTTCCAAGCTTCTAATTCCTTTTCATCTTTCAGGTGGAGGCTAACGTTGGTGCACCGCAAGTCAACTACCGTGAGAGTATCTCCAAAATAGCTGAAGTGAAATACACACACAAGAAGCAATCAGGTGGACAAGGTCAGTTTGCTGATATTACAGTCCGGTTTGAGCCATTGGAAGCAGGGTCAGGATACGAATTCAAGAGTGAGATCAAAGGAGGAGCTGTGCCAAGAGAGTATATTCCTGGTGTCATGAAAGGACTTGAGGAGTGTATGAGCACCGGTGTGCTTGCTGGTTTCCCGGTTGTTGATGTCCGTGCTTGTCTAGTTGACGGATCTTACCATGACGTAGACTCAAGCGTGCTAGCTTTCCAGCTTGCTGCAAGAGGAGCTTTCCGTGAAGGGATGAGGAAAGCGGGTCCGAGAATGCTTGAACCTATCATGAGAGTTGAAGTTGTTACACCAGAAGAACATCTTGGTGATGTCATTGGTGATCTTAACTCACGAAGAGGTCAAATTAACAGCTTCGGAGACAAACCCGGTGGTCTCAAGGTATGTTTTATTCAAAATGATCGAAAAAACCCCTAAATTGTTAGATGATGAAATCTGATTTTGACATTGTTGTTCTTATTATTGTTAGGTGGTCGACTCTCTGGTTCCATTGGCAGAGATGTTTCAGTACGTGAGTACATTGAGAGGGATGACAAAAGGTCGAGCTTCTTACACAATGCAACTGGCTAAGTTCGACGTTGTTCCTCAACATATTCAGAACCAACTTTCATCCAAGGATCAAGAAGTTGCTGCTTAAACAGATTTTGTTTTGCCTAGACATAAAAACTTATTGTGATTTTGTTTGGTCTATATAGACATGTAAGCTAATCAAATTTGTGAAGACAAGGTTGTTATTGTCTTAAAACGCATGGATATGAGAAAGAAAGAAAAATTGATATATCAGAAAAGTCTGAAAAATGAGAAGAATTCGATCTTAGTGTTTGGAGTTATAAAAGAGTAATGACTCAGCAAAATCGAAATCAATGTCTTGGCTTCGTTTATTTCATCTGGACGATTCCTGAGCTGATAAGCTTTTGGATTTTGTTCATGATCATTGGGTTCTGCATGTGCTTTTGTGCTGCTGCTGGATTCTCCTGGAGATCAGACAGTACCTGTCCAAAGAACAAGTGTTAGATTTTGGTGAGACATATCAACATGGAGATAGCTCAATTTCAGTTTCCAGGATTGCTCCGAGATGTTTGATCTAAACATAGAGAGATTTGTGAATTCTAACATCATCTATAGAAGTGTGTTCTTTACCTGTCTCATTACAGGATCTGTGAGAATGTTCTGAATTTCTGGGTCTTGCATTCCCTTAGCCTGCAATAAGGACGAAAGCAAATCCCAAAAGTTTTAGTTTAAGATCACAGGTTTCTCTTAAACCCGTAACAAAGCAGTTTCAAAGCAGTAATAGAATCTAACCTGTCTTTCTTTCAATTCCTCAGGAGTAAGGTCGCCACGGTTTGCCTTGTTTATCTGTTGTACACATCTGCATGGTTTAAAACATGTTACATAAGCATATTGACATTACTAGATAACAGAAGCGAATAATCTCCCCGTGACTTAACACCTATTTATATAAATACCTTTTAACACCATCAAGAAGTTCCTGGTTATTAGGATCATGTTCGAGACCCTTCTGGTACGTTTCCATTGCATTGTCATACTCCTTCATGAAGAACTGGACTGCACCTTTTCTACTGTATCCCTTTAAGAATGTTGGATCGAGCTCGATACATTTCTCTGCATCTTTTAATCCTTCGGGCATTGCCCCCAGTTTAGTGTAACATGCAGCCCGGTTGCTATATGCCTATGTGACGAGCAAAAAAGTAAACAAGTTATTAAAACAGTCAAATACGGAACTCTTTTTGAGCACAACATTGAAGGATATATGATGATGAATCCGCCTTACTCTCGGGTCTTTTGGATTCCTCTTGATCGCTTCAGTGTAATGTCTCACAGCATCAGGATACTTTTGCTCCTTAAAAAAGTCATTACCTGTGTTACAAAGATGTTAGTTCAGCTACATTTACTGAATTCTAAGAGATTCTTCCTCGCACAAACAGCACATACAATTGCAAAGTATATACCTTTCTCACGCTCCTCATCACCGATATTAGGATCATAGTACTCTTGCTGCTCCAACTCTTTCTTTGCTCTCTCTGCCTCATTCAGTCTCTTCAATGTTTCAGGGTTACGATGCTCCGTAAGAGCTTTCTGGTAAGTCTGAATCACAGGTTCATAGTCTTTCGAGACTTTAGCCATCTTCCCTAAAGCAGTTCCTTTCCTAGTCAAAGCTTTAGCCACCATCTTGTAATCAGACCTAAGCTCTCTACCCCTTTCAACAGCCTTATCACAATCCTTGATACACTCATCATACTAAAACAAAACACATAGACATTAAGACTCATAACCTAACCAAAGCAAATCACTTTAGACTAGCACACAAAAAAAAAAGAACACTTTGAAAACTATACCTTTCCCATCTCTAGATGAACAGCAGCACGATTAGTGATATAAGAGATATCTTCATCATCAATCTCCATAGCTGTAGAGTAATGCTGGATTGCAGTTTCGAAGTCCTTCTTCTTATACGCAGCATTCCCCAACTCTTTCTCCTTCTGAGCTTTAAGCTTCTTCTGCTTCTCTTCTCCAAACTCCGGCTCAGGCTCAGGCTCAGGCTCAGGTTTTCGTTTCTTCTCTACCTCAGGCTCCTTCCTAGAAGGCACAGCCATCTCTTCCTCACCAATCTCCATATCATCACCAGCCTGTTGAGTCCTGATTTGAATATTCAACAAAACTCCAAGAGCTTGCATAACTCTCTGATCTTGCAAATAAAGATTAAGATTACTAGGGTTCCTCTGAATCTCCTTCATCATATTAACAAAATCAGGCTGTTTCAATAACCCTCTAGTAGAAGGATCCGCCGTCAATTTCGACCACATCTCCGGTCCCTGAAAAGCATCACCAAACGGATTGGGCGCGGAAGCGCGTGACCTAGACGCAGAAGCTTTCGCATCAGCTAAACCTGATTTCAAACCTTCGTTACTTGGATCAATCTCAAGCCCTTTCGAATACGCCTCCACGGCTTCATCGAACTGATTTAGACCTAAGTGAGCAGCACCGAGACGGCTATAACCTTTTCCCCAATCTGGTTTAAGTTCAACAGTCTTCTTCGCGTCTGAGAGAGCTTCGTCGTAGTGATTAAGCGATGCGTGAGCAGCGGAACGGTTTGAGAAGAGAACGTGATTGGTTGGTGTTAGGTTGATTGCGTCGGTGAAGTGATTAACGGCGGAATTGAAGTCACCGGAGGAGAAAGCTGCGTTTCCTTTAGCTTTTGCTTCGTCCGCCATAGTTGAATCTGAAAATTTTCTCTTGCAGGTCTTCTCGTTGCTTCTGGAAGATACCTTGAGGGGCTAATGGGTTTTTGGCTTTAGGCGAATAAATACGAGTGTATATATATTTGTTCGATATAAGAGTGTTTGGTTTCGGGTTAATACTATCCTAATCACGTTTATTCATTAAACAGTTCTTTACATAAAAACGTCGTCGTGTCATTTTATAACAAAACCGACTTCCTGTTACACTGTAGCAGAACCGACGTCGTGTAATAACATTAGTGGTTTTATATTAATCGACGACGTATTTCTCTACATTGACCCAACGCTTCTTCTCCGGCACGATTGTTCAGAGTTCGATTTCCATTTTCGGGTCGAAAGGTTGATTTTATTTGGATTTTGGATGGTAGATTCAGTTCCTAAACATAGGAAACTTGAATCTCAGAGTTTTTCGAGTTAGGGTAAGGTGTTTTTTGCTCGTTTCGTTATTGTTGGACGACATTAATGGTTTCCAGCGATTTTACATTACTAATTGGAAAGTTTCTGTGAACTTTAGTGATCTCATTTGTTATCCATGTGTGATTATTGGGTTTATGATTGTGTGTTAAGCAATGTTGAAAAGTTCTCATTTTGTTTGTTAAATACCAATTCCAGTGCTTTGTCCACCAAGTGTTTGTGTTAATTCCTGAATGAGTTTAACGGTTCACAAAACCTCTGGATTAGTGAGAATTATTCAGTATATTTATTTGAAGTGGTGATAATTGGAGGATTTTCTCTTGTGTTTGTAGATGAATTCTGTGTTACTGTTTTATAATGGAGTGATAGAAGAAACCAGAGTTTTTCATTGTTTTTATGAACTGATCTTGTTTGTGGTTTATATGGTTGTAGGATAAGAGAAAGAAACACAGTTGGAGTTATACTGATGAATGGAGGAGGCTCGAGTAGTTTGCGTTCAGCATTGTCCTATTGTGTGCAGCAAGTACGAAACTATGACTATCATCACTACCTCTGTCTCCTTGAACTCCCAACTGAGATGCGTAAAGCAGCATTTGCTCTCCGGGCTTTTAATGTAGAAACCGCAAGAGCCATGGATGTTGCATCTGATCCCAAAATCGGCTTGATGCGGTTACTTTGGTGGCAAGAAGCAATTGACAAACTCTACACCAAAAAGCCCATAAACCATCCAGCTGCACAAGCTCTGTCTTGGGCAATATCAGAACATAACATCAGTAAACCTTGGCTAAAACGCTCAGTTGACGCTAGAATCCGAGATGCCCAAAGAGAAGTAGACGATATACCAGAGAGCATTGCGGAGCTAGAGAAATACGCAGAAGACACAGTTTCCACTCTTCTGTACAATACACTCCAAGCAGGCGGAATTAGTTCAACAACAGCTGATCATGCAGCTTCACACATTGGTAAAGCCAGTGGTCTTGTCTTGCTGCTTAAATCATTACCGTACCACTGTACCAGAAACCGTCACCAGAGTTACATCCCTGCAGATCTCGCTGAGAAGCACGGGTTGCTCGTGAAACAAGGTGGACGATTAGAAATTCTTCTGGATAACGATTCAAGAGAAGGACTAAGCAATGTCGTGTTTGAGATTGCATCTGTTGCCAATGCACATCTCCTGAAAGCCCGTGAACTGGCGGGAAAGGTTCCTGCAGAAGCTAAACCGGTACTGCTTCATTCTGTGCCGGTACAAGTTCTTCTGGATTCGTTAAATAAAGTACAATTCGATGTGTTTGATCCCAGGATTCAAAGAGGAGTTCTTGGTGTTCCTCCACTCTTGTTTCAGTTTAAACTCAAGTGGTATTCATGGAGAGCAATGTTTTGAAAACTTGTCTTTATCTCCCTTTTCTTGCCTCTTTTATTTCTGGTTTCAAAGACTTTACATTAAACTCCAGCTTACTTGTATTTCTTTTGTAATAATACAAAATTACAAATGGTGATGAATACAAAATAAAGAATTTGTTTTTTACTTACAAATAATATACAGTTTTCATATGTTATAATGGAAGAAGCCCATCTTCTTGCATTTTTCTGTACAACAAATCTGATTTATCCCATTGGCGTTTCCTACAAAAGCCTGAGATCATCGTAGTGTAGGACACAACATCAGGCTTAAGTCCTTTGCAAGAAAGGCTACGAAACAAGTCCCACGCATCTTCAACATTACCAATCTTGCACATCCCGTGAATGACGATATTATAAGTAGTAATATCAAGTTCTATTTCACTCTTTTGCATATTCTCGAATAACACCAATGCTTTCTCTACCCTCCAGTTCATACAAAGCCCATACAACAAAATGCTGTACGTCCTAATATTGGGACGAGAATCCATCCGACTGAAAATTTCTTGCGCCGCATCTGGTCTACCCGCTTGAAAATAGCCCTGGATTATAGTGTTGTATGTGATAGTGTCACCAACTAATCCTCTTTGAGCCATCTCGCGGAAGAGTTTCGTTCCTTCATCAACCCTCTTAGACTTGCAAAACCCGTTAATGAGAGTATTATAAGTCACTACATCGGGGAGACAACCCTTAGTTACCATCAAATCAAGCATTTGTTTGGCCTCATCTACCCGACCGTGCATACAAAGACCGTTGATCAACGAATTGTAAGTGAAAACATCCGGATCTACACACCTTCGTGTCATCTCCTCGTACAACTTCATCGCCTCCGAAAACTTCCCTTCTTTCACAAACACATCGATCACCGCAGTGAAAGTAATGACATTAGGAACAATATCCCTCATTACCATATCTCTCATTAGCCGAGCTGCATCACTCCATCTACCAGAACAACAAAGACCGGCCACAAGAGAGTTATAAGTAACAGCATCAGCTCTAACCCCATCTCTTTCCATCCGATCAAACAGCTCCACCGCGTCATTCACCAACCCGATCTTACAAGAACCGTCGATGATCGTGTTGTAGATAACAACATCTGGTCTAAATCCCATTTCCTCCATTTTACTAACCAAATCTATAGCATCAAAAACTCTATTCCCTTGACAAAATCCATTAATCAAAGAACTAACCGTGACAACATCAGGCTCGTAACCAAACTTCATCATCTTCCCAACAACAGATAAAGCAATAACAAATCGAGAGCATCGACATAAACAATTAATCACAATGTTGTAACTATAAAGATCATGACCAATTCCACAAACTTCCATATGGTGAAACAGAGAGATCACAAGATCGTAATTCTTCGATTTGGCGATTTTACTCAATACTTTACTGAAATCAACTATTGAAGGAAGAGGACGAGATTGAATCATTTTACAGAACAAATCAATTTCTTCTTCTAAATTCATACTCGATCTCTTAGTAGAAAAAGTTCTTCCCCAGAAACGGCTAATGAAAGGAACAATTACAGGATTACCTTTCTGGAGAAGACACAGATTGAGAAATTTATTTGCTTTTGATGCAATTGAGATCGTGGTCGATCTCCGCATTTGAATTATTAACCTCGTTTTATTCGTAATCTATGTATCTGTAAATGGGGGCTAAAACCCTAGCATAAACCCTCTTATCTCCTCCATGGGAGAGAGACGATGATGAGAGCGAGATATGAAGACCGGTTCAATTCCGGTTTACTATTTTCTAATTAAACTGGGTTAATAGTCTAATTTCAAAATTATTTTAGAGCTCTGGGTTAATTAATTAGTGCCGTTGTAACGGTGAAATAATATCGGTTGTGGGTCCATTAAGTGTACACGTGTTCGGACTATAATTTGCATGTTCTCTGTTGTGTCGCGAAGCAGACCAATTCGTTGATTTTATGAGATCAGCAGAGTAATATTCCAAAATATTCAATCGTCGACATCACAACCATTTTAATTCGTATTTTTTATATTTATTTAATGTAATATAACTTAGTTTTAGAGGAAACATATCAAAATTAAATAATTAACACGTTAAAATTACATCGGTATAATATGTATAGGAGTTTATAAAATTAAATTTATCATAAAAGCATATGCTAACTTTAATTAAGTGCTTTCTTTTTAATAATCAGGTGGCATTAAATATAATTAGACAATTGATTTGTTTGATTATATTTTGGTGACAAATAAATTATTAACACCATTGTCTAACCATCCTTTGCTTTTATAGTTCTCTTTATTCTCTCAAAAAGCCTCTCTTTCTCTCTCTTTTGTTTCTCGCTGCCATGGCTAAGTCTTGCTATTTCAGACCAGCTCTTCTTCTTCTGTTAGTTCTTTTGGTTCATGCCGAGTCACGCGGTCGGTTCGAGCCAAAGATTCTTATGCCGACAGAGGAAGCTAACCCGGCTGACCAAGACGAAGATGGTGTCGGTACAAGATGGGCGGTTCTCGTCGCTGGTTCTTCTGGATATGGAAACTACAGACACCAGGTACACATAGTGTCCAACGAATTGATTATATTATTCGTGATTCAAATTTAATAGCAATCCGTTATTGTAAATATATACTTTGCCTTAAGATTCTTTTTTTTTGGCTTAGATATTAATGTGACATGCAAAATTTTGTTTAATTATTTTCTTCAAAATATGAAATTAATTCAAGACTAAGATCCTATGTATGGTGAATTTCTCCATTTCTCAATCTAGTTGTCATTTAAGAAAAAGTTCAAAAGTTTTTATAAATTCGATATCTATTAAAAGTGTTTTGTTGCTTTGTGTTAAAGGCTGACGTGTGTCACGCATATCAAATACTAAGAAAAGGAGGTTTAAAGGAAGAAAACATAGTCGTTTTGATGTATGATGATATCGCAAACCACCCACTTAATCCTCGTCCGGGTACTCTCATCAACCATCCTGACGGTGACGATGTTTACGCCGGAGTCCCTAAGGTATATTTATTTATCTAGCTTTCCTCATAATTATGCATGAACTAATTTACCCTTAATCCGACCAATAAGTCTGTATCTAGGTTTGGATTCTTCTCTTAAGTAATATCAATAGTTCTAGATGTGACCTATGTTTTGGTCCAAATAGCGTCTAACCAGGTTTTAGAGCTTTATTTTAAATTGTTATAACGAGAAATTTTTCTCTATAGTATCTCATTTAAATGATATTTTCTTCTTTGTCAATGGCACTTAGGTTGTTAATTTATTAAAAAATTATATATTATTGGATCTATCGTGTAAGAGATGGTGACTTTAGGCACTACACAACAATTATAGTGATAGCGACTGTAGAGACATTTGCTATGGTAAACCAAACTTTATGTGTGGACCTTTCATTGGTATCGCTCCTAGATTTCTTATAGCCACTAGTTGTTTTCCCTTTTTAATAGTTTGTTCGGTTATTTACGTTTTGAAATATCTTTTTCAGGACTATACTGGTAGTAGCGTTACGGCTGCAAACTTCTACGCTGTACTCCTAGGCGACCAGAAGGCTGTTAAAGGTGGAAGCGGTAAGGTCATCGCTAGCAAGCCCAACGATCACATTTTCGTATATTATGCGGATCATGGTGGTCCCGGAGTTCTTGGTAATTTCATCGATCATTTGTGTTGTTTCCGATTAGATAACTTCTTCCAATGTAATGCTTGTAATCGATTTCTTACAACGGTGTAATTTTTGTTTTCATTGGTCAGGGATGCCAAATACGCCTCACATATATGCAGCTGATTTTATTGAAACGCTTAAGAAGAAGCATGCTTCCGGAACATACAAAGAGATGGTAAAATTTAGTTTAACAGTTTAATTTGTTTTAGTGTTTTATTTTGTTAAAAGGAATGTTACTATCAGTATACTTGTGATAATGTAATGCAGGTTATATACGTAGAAGCGTGTGAAAGTGGGAGTATTTTCGAAGGGATAATGCCAAAGGACTTGAACATTTACGTAACAACGGCTTCAAATGCACAAGAGAGTAGTTATGGAACATATTGTCCTGGCATGAATCCGTCACCCCCATCTGAATATATCACTTGCTTAGGGGATTTATATAGTGTTGCTTGGATGGAAGATAGGTACATAATTATCTTATGATTAAGTTTTTCTTTGTGATTATGCATTGGTTTATTTTGTGTGATCGATCTATTTGCAGTGAGACTCACAATTTAAAGAAAGAGACCATAAAGCAACAATACCACACGGTACTGTGAAATTTTATTTTACGTGTTTACTCGATTGTTGGTTTGAGAATGTGGAATATATATCGGATCTTTTATTCCGGTGAGTAGGTGAAGATGAGGACATCAAACTACAATACCTACTCAGGTGGCTCTCATGTGATGGAATACGGTAACAATAGTATTAAGTCGGAGAAGCTTTATCTTTACCAAGGGTTTGATCCAGCCACCGTTAATCTCCCACTAAACGAATTACCGGTCAAGTCAAAAATAGGAGTCGTTAACCAACGCGACGCGGACCTTCTCTTCCTTTGGCATATGGTACTGTAACTATACTGTTTTGTTTATTGAGTTATGTTTTTGGTTATCTAAATTGACTAGAAGGTTTTAGTTTACTTAAAAACAATATTGGCTTTGGTTTTACAGTATCGGACATCGGAAGATGGGTCAAGGAAGAAGGATGACACATTGAAGGAATTAACTGAGACAACAAGGCATAGGAAACATTTAGATGCAAGCGTCGAATTGATAGCCACAATTTTGTTTGGTCCGACGATGAATGTTCTTAACTTGGTTAGAGAACCCGGTTTGCCTTTGGTTGACGATTGGGAATGTCTTAAATCGATGGTAAAAGTTACGCAACCCTTAAATCTCAATTTTATTCACATTAAGTAAAAAGGGTTGGATGTAATGTTATTGAAATTTCTTAGGTACGTGTATTTGAAGAGCATTGTGGATCACTAACGCAATATGGGATGAAACATATGCGAGCGTTTGCAAACGTTTGTAACAACGGTGTGTCCAAAGAGCTGATGGAGGAAGCTTCTACTGCGGCATGCGGTGGTTATAGTGAGGCTCGCTACACGGTGCATCCATCAATCTTAGGCTATAGCGCCTGAGAGATTTTGAGGCTTTTCTGATTTTCAAGTGTTTCGAATTATAACGTTAAAGATGTCAAAATAAAAGAAATGTTTAGTATGTAAATACGTACGTAGCAATAAGGTCGTCTAACTTTTTTTTATCGATTGTTATCTTTTTAATAAAACTTTGCTAAATATTGTTGTTACCATTTACATCTAAAATCTTTAGTGATCAGCTAAGTGTGTCAGCATCAGAATTATTAGTGCTACAATCTCGCTCTCAATTTCGCAGTTATGTTTTCTGTAAAATGTATTGATACGAACCATTTGTAACAATTTTATTTCGTAAGAGTACATAAATCTACAGATTATCAGACTATCACTATTGTCTTTAAGTAGCAGATAATGATGGTTCCAAATTCTACAAATACCCTAAATTTATCGTTCGTTTCTTTTCTTTTTTGTCTTATAATTACTGCCATCATTGATCCGAAGAAGACATACAAACCAATGCAATCATTATTCCATTCCTAACATCCATTTTCACTTCAAGTAGAAATATATTGTAGTTAAATGAAGATTTTAAAAAAATACCTGAACGTGTAATTATGTGTTATCACGCCTTGAGCTGCCCAACAGTGAATCATGAAGATTGGTGGTGTATATGTTTTTCTTTGTGCGCTAGATAGTTGACTTAATAGTCAGCGAGTCAGCTTAAACAAAAGCAATTTACGTGTTACTTTGAAAAAGTTGGTGATGCATGAAATTATAATAATCTGAATTATTTCCTGAACGTGTTGAGTTTCTATTCAATAATATGCTGTAAAATTTTCGTGTTCAGTCATTCATGAAATAATTAGAAGTTGGTGCATACTGCATAGTATAGTATACTATTAATAATAATTTATTTTCTTTTTGTTTGTTTAAGTATCATAATTAACGATAATGAGCTTTCTAATTAGCATGAGCGTAAACTATATATATGACATTAATTGTATAGACAAAACATTAAAGTGATATCTTCATGGTGACACAAACCTAATAGGGCCTCCTTAAATATTGTCGAAAGTCTGAGTCTATATATAAGCTACCATAACCATTATACTTGTTAAGTGATTCTTCATGGAGAAATTATGCAATTTTCACGATAAAGGGAACTATAATTAATAAGGCAAAACTCAAGAATAAAACCAAAAAAAAAACCCTTAAGAAATTAGCGGTTAAACTAATAAGCTTATATTTGAGATGTAAGAAATGGCAAATTTTTAACCGCTGATTTCTTTAGTTTTTTTCCAATTTTCATGTGTAGATTTATGTTTTGAGATATAAGTAAATGGCAAATTTGAAATATTTTATCCAAAATGCTAAAGTCTATAAATACCATCAAAAGAAGTTCTTTTTCGTAATTGATTCGGTTTAGTTTTTTGTTAAAGGTTCGGTTTAGTTTTACCCAACGAACTATATATAACTAAGCTCATTTCAAGACAAGCATGATAGATGGAGTATATTTTCTTTAATGGGCTTTCCAACTTTTCAAACGTAATAAATTATGTTCTCATGGACAAGAAACTGACAAGAGAAACAAACTTCTCCACGTGGTTTAATTTCTAGAAATTTTTCGTAATGATTAGTGTTAAGAGACTTCTAACTTTGAAGAACTCTGTCTTTTTTGTTCTTTTTTGGACGAAATGAAGAACTCTTGTCTTGTTTACACGACTGGACCAATTATTAGTGTTTTAAACATTTGATACATAGCCGACGAATAAATATAAGAAGATTTATATTCATGTTATTCATTAGCTTAATTACGGTTGGTGCATCGAATAATGTATGTTTAACAAATACTAGTTGGGTATTCAGAATTTAAATCTATATAGATGAATTCGCCAAACTTCTGCCACCTTTGTCATGCGTATGTAGAATAGTATAAGTGGTTGTCTAGTCCATTTTATACATTGTATATTACAAAATTATTAACTCTATATATTTTTAGCTAGTCTTTAAAAAAACATATGAAATAGGGCATGACTCAAGAAGTGTGGCAGTACAAAAGTTTCCTTTAGGTATATCTGGAAATTCTTCTTCTAGAATACACTATAGAATATCAGTGTATCTGTTTAGGTATATCTATTATACTATCATATTCATAATGGTAACGTGCAATTTCAGTATGAAATGATTTTTAACATTTTCTTTTAACTATAATGCATAATTATAAATTATAAGTGAAAGAGAAAATGGGAAGAACAAACATGTATCTGAGAAAATAATCTATGATGTTATTCAGCTATGAATTTTAATAGAATATACACAATATGTTGTATGAATGAAACACAAACACAATATTTCATAATTTAGAATGATATTTGAAACAATTTTGGTTTTGCCAATTTCAACTATGCCTTTGGTTATTTACGAAATAAGCGCTTACTTTAAAATAAGACAAAATAAAGTCTTATTGTTCTAAAGTTTTATATGTTCCACTTACGTTAGGTGGCCAATAGGAACTCAACATAAAACTTAGACATATGTTTTTCTTTTCACAAAAAGAACATAAAATTGTCATATCAAACTTTACTAACAATTGTATTCATTTCCGTTGTAATAGTAGATTACTCAAAAAATTCAGCATAAAGATAAATAAAATCGAGACATAAATGGTCGTTTGTGGCCAATTATTAAAAGAAATTTAGATCAAAATATATAAGCTCCAATTCATGTATACAATACACAGTAAACAATTTTTGCGCCAGAGGCAAGGTGCGAAAAAAATAATACAATTTTTTCTTTAACAAAAAAAAGTGACACTTTTTAGGATCACGCACTTTACTTTTGCTTTACTTCTGTACTTCGTTTCAACAACACGAAATAAAGAAAAAAACTAAAATAACTCAATGCCCATTTTCCAAATTTTATTAATTAATAAATTTCGCTGAAAAACAACTTTGCCCTAAAGTCCCAAACCTCAGCCGCAGACTAATCCAGATTTTGATGAACTTACCTAAAGTTGTATTGTAATTTCAATATTACCTAACTTACCTAAATTAGATCTAAAAATCTTATTTTGGTAATTAGTTACAAAACTAATTATCCAGTGAGAAAGTTAAAGTTTAGCTGTCAACCAATATCTAGAGAAAGTCAACTCAAAATCAGTTTCATTTATGAAATTTGAAATGTTTCTTATATGATAACCATGCAAATTACTTTTTTAAGCTAATGTCATCCAATCGTAACAAGAAAATAACATACAGTAATGAAAAATATTAACACTTCGTTAAGCAATATGTGTTTTGTAGTCATAGACAAAAAAAATGTAAGATTGAAAAAAAACTAACAGAAGGCATATTTTACATGGCATTCAAACTATGTTCATGAAACGGAAACTAGCTACGATCAACATCACTACCTTCAATGTTACCTCAAATCTCACAAAATGAATTTCTAATGACAAATGTATGCTGTTTTCTTCTAAAAGACTAAAAGTGTAAAAACGAATACATGTTTTATATTTATTTTCATTTTTGATTTAGCGCCATTAACTCATGAACCTTTTTATTTGTATTATCAGTTCATCATATATAATACTATAATAGGTTGAGTTTTAGAAAACAACTGAAATTCTGTCACAAATGTCTAGATGAAGCTGATATTAGTTAGATTTTTTTATTTTTGTTGTTGTTGTTAATTTCCCTAGAACATTGGATGAAAGAATTTCGATAAAGATTTATACTCCCTCTGTTTCATATTAGTTGTAGTTTAAGGTTTTTTTCACACAAATTAAGAAGTCATAAAAATCTCATTTAATCTACCTCTTTTATATAAAAACATCATTTATTATAACCAATTCAACCAATAAAAAAATAGATGATTAAATATAATTGGTTAA
>Ga0041059_1001571_pt1 | contig 17989 bp, 16 predicted proteins | sample AraColnosormetaG_FD_56232 | JGI IMG/M metagenome (GOLD analysis project Ga0041059, IMG submission 56232) | Arabidopsis roots microbial communities from North Carolina, USA - Col MF nosort | ecosystem: Host-associated > Plants > Roots > Unclassified | place: USA: North Carolina | collected...
TATTATTAGAATTTATTATTTGTTATAAACTATGTATTATAACAAAATAATCATATATATATATATATATATATATAATTTTTCAAAAATAGCAAATCCGTATGATTTAAACAAAAATGCAAAATCCATAAATATCATTAAGAAAAATTGCAAAAAATCCGTAATAACCTTTTTATTGTGAATGTCTGAGTTTGACGAATAATACAAATTAAAAAATACTAGTGAAAGTGGTATCAGACATGTTCATAATTTTGGAAATTACTATTATCATATGCAAACTATCACTATATATCACATCTCATGTTGAGTATAGTGAAAATCAATGTGAACGATATATATCATATAAAATTGTCCAAAATAATAGTTTAAATAATAAATACAATGCATATATTGTTTGCGGGTTTGTGAATATTTCAATTTTCAGTCGTTATGAGTAGAAACAATATTAACTTAGATTTATTGTAGAGCATGTCACAACATGGTAAAAGAAACAACATTATATATAAAAACTCATGTATATGACATATATACTATTGATAAAACACAAGAATAAAAGAGATGATTTTTTTTTGTAGTCCAAAATAGATGAAATTTAATTTGCTTTTTGTTATTGACAAAAACAATATGAAAAGAGGTTATTTAATCATATTAAGTTTTCGCAAGAAGTTATCTCATTGTAAAAAGCTGAAATGTTAATGAAAAAAAGAAGTTGATTATGCTCAAAGTTCACTTGCTGTGTTTCTTTGATTAGCCAAAGATTGCAGTCCAAACTCTCATCTCTTTAGAAAACACATGGTACAATAATTCATATCCCTACTTGTAAATATTATCAGTGTATTAAATAGCAGAAATAATACAAGATAAATATGACTATATGAGTTATTGATGCAAATATAAATAAATAAAAAGAAGAAACAATTTATTATCACCAAAAGAATTAAACAAGAAAATAATACTCTTTGGTGAATCTTCACCTTAATGACTCAGATCAGGTTTTGACTATTAAAGAACATCTTATATATCAAACATAAACTAAACATTAGTATTAATCTTCTGGAGTATTGTGTTTACTCTATATTAACAACCATCACAGAAGTTCATCAAGAAACGTCTTCCCTTTATATTTCTCGACCTTAAATCCCATCTCCTCCATCCGCAACCGCTCTGTCTCGAGCTCAGCGAGCTCTGCTTTCATCTCCTCGACCCTCAACCTCGCCTCCGCTACTTCCTTCTCAATCCGAGCCAAATCAGCTTCTTGAATCTCCATTTCTTGTTTCTTAGACCTCACCAATCCTTCTTGTCTCTCCTTCTCTGAGTCTGTGTTCTCTTGATACTGAGCAAACTCCTCAAGAACCGAACGCATCCAGCCAACGTCGATGTTCACAGACTCCAAGTCCTTGAGAACCGCGACCATCTCTTTTACTTTTAGTTCGGTTAACTGACCCACCGGGGTTGATCCAAGTTCTTGCATCAATGAGCATAGACACTCTAGGTATCGGGATCGCATTGATGCTGATTCTAGCTTGCAGTTTGCTGCTATGTCTCCGTGTTTATCAATGATTGACTGTAGGATTGTGGAAACACTTGAGTTCACACGGTATTTTCCAACCGAAACACATGAGTCTGACATTACTGATATAAGGTCTAACTCCACTCCCTCCTCGTAACCATTGTTTTCATCATCATCATCATCATCATCATTGGCGCATGATCTTGGAGGGCTTACAACATTAAACAAACTAATCTCACTGGCTGTGTCATTCTTGCCACTGTGTTCATGCCCTTGAGGTCGTGGTGATAAGGGTTTCCCACGATCAGCCTGAACAACATTGAAAACAAAACCGAACATTTTAAGATCAAACTCCTGCTTGTAAGAACATTACATAAAACCAAGACTCTACAGGTCTCTAATATATATATCATACACCTACGTAGATGATAAGTAAGAGAGGGTAACTAAGAAATACCATGCTGTTTGGGGATAGAGGAACAGTTCGCGATGGCTTCTCCTGCTTATGGTTAAAAGAATCATTCTGACCGTTGAGGTCAATAGAGATTCCATCAGACGATAAAGAGTGTAAAGATTTGTTCGCTTCTGGAACTGGCGTCTTCTTCATAGCTACTGGTGAAGGTCTTGATTGACGAACCTTTGGGGTATTAGCAGCACCATTCTGATAGTTCCTTGTACTCAGGGGTGACGGTGGCTGTGACTCCGTCTTTTTCTTACCAAAACTCCCCGGAAGGCTAAGAATCTTTGAACCTGTAACAACCAAATCACAATGAGAAAAGAAAGGAAACAACTTTGCAGATCCATCGAAAGCTAAAAAGCCTTGATCAAACTATAACTGTCATAACAGACAACCCTCCAAGAATTATCCTTGAAGCAATACCTAAAGAAGGACAAAGACAGAAATATCCATCACAACAGAAGCATACTCATAGAGTAACGGATCAAACATAGTGTGAGAACAGAGAAAGTACCTTGCTTCTTTGAATTCTTATTTCCACGGCCTTGAGAGATCTTCTCTAAACAATCTGAAGCACATTCATGGAAAGGATTTGAAGAATATCGACAATCCGGGTGAGCTTTCCGATTGACATCCATAGCTTAATCAATATCTAGATTCAATCAGAAACAAGAACTGCAAACAAACAACCAAAACAAGAAGCCTATCAGCATGAATAACAAAAAAAGAAAGAACCGAGCTCATCAAGAACACTAACAAATGTGGCTTCTCGAGTTCAACAAAGTCACTTCAGGGTATGTCAAAAAAGGTCAAGACTTTAGAACCTCAAATCAATAATAAACAAAATGGTTACAAAAATCAAACACTAGCATATAGTTCAACAACTCCAATCTGGTTTCCACCAAAAGAGAGAGAAACAAAGAAGACAACTTTACCAAAACATATACATAAACCACTGTACCAAACAATCCCCACAGGCCACAACAATAACTCGAATCAAACAAAAAACCATAACTTTATTATGGAACATCGTTATTGAGAAATCAAAGCAGACCCACAAAAAATCTCTGTAGCTAGAACAATAAAGCACCGAATTTTACGATCAAAGCTATAAACTTTTTGTCATACACATGAGAAAGAGAGAGTTACCGGAAAATTGGGAATGGTGAAGAAAGGTCTTTAGCAGAGAAGATGGAAGTAAATAGAGATTTTGTAGGAGAGGAAGTATATAAGAAGAAGAAGAGGAGGTTTTGGTCTGTCTTTGCATTACATTTGATTTGACCAAAAGCTTTAAAAAATTGAAGATTCGACGAGATTGACTATTAATTGGAATATTAAATGAGCAGGAGAATGGAGATAGAAGTTGCAATCAATCAAAGGCTTCCAGAAGTTGACAACAAGGAAGCTGCAGAGACGAGAAAAGGGAACAAAAGCAAAGCTGATCCTCCTCCTCTCTCATTTGTTCACACCTACTCATTATTAACCGACTTTTTATTTTAATAGTTTTAGTTTTTATTTCAATTTTATTTGTGGGGACTACTAATTTTGTTTTCTCATTGGTTTAAGATTTTTATTAGTAAAATTGCTAATTTAATTTGTAGTTGGGTGTTATTGGAAGTATGTTTAAGATCTGTTTAGTGATTGTTGTTTGATGGGGTTATCGAGAGAAAGGTTCTCAGCAGCTTAATATGAGGAAATAGAAGTTATCGTTAGATTATCCGTAGGTATTTTTGGTAAATCTCGTTGGTACTGTTTAGTGATTGTTGTTTGATGGGATTATCTTCGTCATTGTATATTTTTCATGTAGTTAGATAAAATAAGTTGCTGAATAATGTGTGAAAGATAAAAAGGAAACAATATGAAATATGGTATAAATATTTGAATGGTGAAAGGTATAATAAACAATACTTGAAATATATTGTGGATAAACATATTGTAAATACAAATGAATTAATAATTAGACATGTTTTTAAAAAGAAATTCTAGAAATTTTAAAATATGTAAGCTTAAAACAAAGCTACCTACACATTCTCATGACCATGAAATTTGTTTATTAGAAAATATTGAAAATCAATACTAACATAGCATTCGACCAATATAAAATCTTAAGGTATATTTATTGTTATTTTACATAGTAAATATGTTAATTTGATTTATTTCTAACATATTAAAAATCCAAATTGATCATTACATTCAACAACAGAAAAATACACTTTAAAACAAACTACAAATCAGCAAAAGGAATAAATCAATTAAAAAAATTCGTAGCAAAAAAAATACATTAAATAAGAAAAAACGTTTTTTAAACTTATCAAGAAAAATACATTATCCAGGAGATATAAAACTTAGAAAAATTAGAGTTTCAAATTATCAAATTTAGTAGAAAATTTTACGTTAGTCAATTCAAGATCATAAGCACTCTTCAAGTTTGCCCACAAGTTGTTTTTCTAAGTAAAGTAGGTATATTATTTAAATTTTTTAAATATTATCATTTTTATGCTAAACATAAATTGTAGTAAATTCTTCTTCATGATAGGTTCTCTATAGACATTTTTTTATATATGAATTGTAGATATTTTGAATATATATAGCAGAAAGCAATACAAGAATAAAAGTTCATGGGTTTGATTGGGAAAAGCTTTACAAAGCTGTACACTTTGTCAAAAGCGTTACAAACAGTTTACTCTCAACTTTTTTGTACAGTTTTCTCCTACAACTTTTTCATAGAGCTTTGCACTATTTCGGTAAAACTTACAGCACCAGCTAACAGATAAAAAACTTGTACATCTTTTTTGAATAAAACGTTATTGCCTCTACTGAAATGTTTTGGTACCTTCAAGTTCCAAGACTTTTGCCTTTTTAGTCTTTAATTTAATCTAATTACTCTCACTCTCTCCAATATCAATCATAGGCACAACAAAAATTTTCTTTAAAAAAAAAAAGCAAAGACATGTGTTGACTTCAAACGTTTCATCCACAATTTGATTTTGAACATTCAAATGCAAAACCCAAATCAACTTAGTTAAATAGTTTTCTAGACTCAAATCTTGACCACTTAATCACTAATCATTAGTCTAATCATGACTCAAATCAACTTTGTAGCTTTGACTCAAATTTTGACCACTTAGTCTTCTTTAATTTAACTAAAATTCTGACCATTAACATATCACAACAAAGAAGTATAGAGATACATACCCGAGCAGAGACGCATTCAGCTAAAGCCGTAGGAACAGTATACATAAGACTAGTAGTCTGAATCAAAATTCCAGTGGCAGCCACAACAAGCTTAGGATTCTCCAAGTATCCACCCATCACAATCACAATCTCATACCACCACCACTCCAAACATATCCCCAAACAACTCCAACATAGATGACAATTGAGCCACCACCGTAGTAGACCCACCATCACCATCACCACTCACTCTCTTCCGCAACATCCCACTCATCCAAACATAACCAACCAAAAGCACAACCATGATCAAATTCGTCACAACAGATGCAATAGCCACACCAAGAACACCCCAATGCTTCACCATCACAAGCCAATAATTCAACGGCACATGGAACACCATAGCTACTAAAGTACACCACATCATTGGTTTAGTCACTCGCTAGGACCTTAGATAAACTCGTAACGGCTGAAGCAGAGTATTGGTAAAAAAAATAGGAAGTGCATAAAGACAGTACTCAGCGGCTGTAGCCGTTATCTCCGGGTTTTGACCCACGAAGAGCATGATGGGTCCAAGGTTAATCCAAAGGACATTCTCATGACCATAAAGTCTCTCATTAGAAAAGTTGATGAACATCATTAATGACATATATTTCTTAATTCATATTCATTCGATTAATATAATATCTTAAGATTCCTTTTGTTTAGTTTATTAAAATATGTTAATTATAAAAAGTTCAAATATGTATTAAAAAATCAAATCAATCACTACAATTGATCAAACATAGAAAACAACAACAACAACAAAAACAAAATAAATGCACCTATAAACAAACTACATATCAACAAAATAAATGCATAAATTAAAAACAAAATTCAAAGCAAAAATAAATACTTTAAATAAAGACATATTAGAAAATAAAACTTCAAAAAGTACAAATTTGATGAGTTGAACAACACATCACATATTTCATTCAATGGTAGCTCACATTTTGTCATCGTTCTCAAAACTCAATATATATACATACATTTTGTTTACTATTTTGGGAAAATATGTAAATTATACCTTGATGAGTTTCTTGGAAATTATAAAAAAAAAAGCGAGAGGTAATATGAAGAAATTACAACCTTTTGCTTTATTTAGTTTGATGAACATTTTCAAACTAAAAACAAAAGATTTCAAGTATGAAACAAAGTATGGATATGTGTATTCATGGATAGATGATTAACCTAATTCATCAATCACAACCAAAACTCATAACTAAACAACAATCAGTTCTACATTTCTTCTTCTTCTTATAATTATCTCACTCTCATCAAATTCGAAGACCAACTATTTGAATGGGAAAATGATGTTGTTTTGGTGTGATCATCGTTTTTAAAATCGTGAATTTGTTTTTCTTCCGAAAAAGGTATTCTTGTTTGTATCATCTCTGCTCTAAAACTTGGAAAGAGATTACTTAGAGAATACATAAATGTAAAACTTGAAATTCAGAATTTTTTTTTGGCATTAGGAAAGTACATACTATTTGTAGGTTAACCAGTGTAAAAGTATCCTAAAAACTTTTAAATTATGAAACTGATCAGTTGCTTTCACAATCTTTAAAAACAAAAGTAAATAAGAAATAACATAGAACGGAATGACACTTGGACTAAATTTTTTAATATGTATATTTTTCTTTCTTAAATCAAAAACTTTACAAACCAATAATTAATGTTTTAATAAAAATTGTTAATGACACAAGCTGCGATTTGAGCTGAGCTAATAAGTTAAAATCATATTTTTCTATCATACCATTATAACATATGCTTAAATATATTCTCAACATATTTTTTTGCCATCCTTAACACTTAAACTTCCAAATGATATAAAATTGATATTTTATTGAATATTATAATACACATGTTCTTTAAGAAAAAAAAGATATCAAAATTACCAACAAAGCTTATAATTAAAAATTGTACTAGCTGAGTCATAAAATTCTTTATTTTAGTTCTGTTTTCCAACTATTTATACCGTAAATATGTCAGAAGAAAATCATATAAAAAATTTGGAGTGGTGTTGTAACAATACTAAACTTTAGGATGTAACTGGTATGTAATCTACTATCTTTTCCAACCAATCGAGTTTGAAGAGGTAGAAACCCACCCTAAAACTCACAATTCATAGATAGTATAATTCTAATAATATAATCTATTTTCTTCTTCTATTATGAAAAGTGATTTATATCACTTCTCCTATTATTAGATTTGTAGTTATAAAAAAAAAAATATTGGTTCCACAATAAGTAATTCTACCTGCAACATACTTTTTTTTAACCAATATATACCTTTCATTAAACAAGAAACCGAATACAAAGTCCTGCCTCCTATAATGAATAACACCTACAACATAACAAGCAAACAGAGCACATTATGAATTACAAAGAGCAAAGCAAGTTGCTAGAAATGAGATTCCATGGAGGCCTAATCTTTGAGCTCTTGACAAAGGATCTAAATGACACCGAATGATGTTTTTAATCTCCATAACGAGATTGTGTAGCAGAGAGTGTCTTTCTTTACAGATGATATACATAGAGGCTTGGTAAGCAAGTCGAATTTACTAATCAACAACAACAACATACTAATCAAATATCCTAAAATGTGTTTATTACTTATTAAAAATTTGATTCTTCCGGAATCGAATTTAAAATCCATCATACAAGCATTAAACTCTTGATCAATGTGCATGGGTAGATCTATGCAAAGCACATAATATAACTATTGAAGACTGAAGAGGAACATGCGTGTAGATATGTATTCAGATGAAGAAACTTACGTCCGACTATGGGAGTGGTTTGTTACGTAATCATGAATTTCAGCTTCATGAAAGGTGGACAGTTGGGTCTATGGATATTTATTAGGAGACAAAGCTAGCTCAGCTTTTGCTAGTTGCTACGCATAACAATATTTATTTGTCGTTTATTCTCAACTCAAATATTTGCATATGTCTTCACACAATTATTTCTGTAAATTTTTATCACTCTATAACATATTTTACGTCGGAACTAAAGAATCAAGGAAAACTAAAATCGAATAATAAGAAAATGACAAAGAAGGGAAAATAAATAGTAGTTGAGACACCGAAAGAAGAATGAATAACCTAAACGCAACGAAGAGAAGCTCTCAACAAAGTTAGTTAGGGTTTTACACGTTATCTTAGCTCATGCAATCTGCCCCTTTCATCATTCTAATTCTTTTTATAATATATACTTTTTATACTAATGTGTTTAGTTACATTCCACATATATTATACAAAAAATATAAAAGTAAATACATACATATACATGATCGTCATGCATGTCCTGCACTTAACCTACCAAAAACAATCTCTCCTAATAAGAGAGAAGAAAGAAAAAAAATTATAACTCAGATATTTTCACACATATATAAATAAAGTTTTGTGGTGACGTTATTTTACACGAAAAAGCTCAACCTTGTATGGAAGTAATTAGCTGCTACCTATTACTGATTATTCTTCTTCTTCTTCTTTCTTCCAATTTCTTGTCTTCTTTTGGTACAATTTCTTGGCTTTCTCTTGTCAAGTTTTCACCAGTCACAAGATTTTTGAGGAGCCTTGTTTTTTCCGAGAATCTTGTGTAAGTTCTTGTTGGCATATTTTCCTCATGATATTTTAGCTCTATCATCATGAAAAATTATACATTTTGTCCCCTCTAGTTATTGTTTCTAATCTCTTTTTTTTGTTACTAACAAATCCATTAAATATTGACGCAATAGATTTGTGCTTTTGTCAGTAATCATATTGAGAGATTAATGGAGAGTAATATGCAAAACTTGTTGGAGAAATTGAGGCCTCTTGTGGGTGCAAGGGCTTGGGATTATTGTGTTCTTTGGAGACTAAACGAAGACCAAAGGTTGATTTGATTCTTTTAATAAGTAGTTAAGCTTTAAAGAGTTTTTATCTCTATCTATCCATCTTTCTTTCTCTTTCGTCACAAATATTTGTTATTGTGGTTTTGGAGGAGACAGGTTTGTGAAGTGGATGGGATGTTGTTGTGGTGGGACAGAACTCATAGCGGAGAATGGAACAGAAGAGTTTAGCTACGGAGGTTGTAGGGATGTTATGTTTCATCATCCTCGGACCAAATCTTGTGAATTTCTTTCCCATCTTCCAGCTTCCATACCTCTTGATTCCGGGTATGATCATCTATAATATATATACAAGCTACATATATTCTTTCATAAGAAACGCCTAGAGATGGAAAAATATGGATTTTGCTATAGGATATATGCGGAGACTCTTCTGACTAACCAGACTGGTTGGTTGAGTGAGAGCTCAGAACCAAGTTTTATGCAGGTACTATTACCCGATTCTTGGAGTTTTGAGTAATCACAATCTCATGAACAAGAAGTATTAATTTTCGGTTTTTCTTATATCCTGTAGGAAACAATCTGTACTAGGGTTTTGATTCCTATACCGGGAGGACTAGTGGAGCTCTTTGCGACCAGACATGTATGTTTATGTCTCAATAATGTTAAGTTTATGGTTTTTTGTATTGTGGTTGTTTGTGATGATGTGTGCGCGTATAGGTCGCTGAAGATCAGAACGTGGTGGATTTTGTAATGGGACATTGCAACATGTTGATGGACGATTCTGTAACGATAAACATGATGGTAGCAGACGAGGTCGAATCGAAGCCGTACGGGATGTTATCCGGTGACATCCAGCAAAAGGGTTCCAAAGAAGAAGATATGATGAATCTCCCTTCGTCTTACGATATCTCTGCTGATCAGATCCGACTCAATTTCTTGCCTCAGATGAGTGATTACGAGACACAACACTTGAAGATGAAGAGTGATTATCATCATCAAGCCTTGGGGTATCTCCCAGAGAATGGTAACAAGGAAATGATGGGTATGAACCCATTTAACACGGTGGAAGAAGATGGGATTCCAGTGATTGGAGAGCCTAGCTTGCTTGTGAATGAACAGCAAGTTGTTAACGATAAGGATATGAATGAGAACGGTAGGGTGGATTCAGGGTCGGATTGCAGCGACCAGATTGATGATGAAGATGATCCAAAGTACAAGAAGAAGTCAGGAAAAGGATCTCAAGCCAAGAACCTGATGGCTGAGAGACGGAGGAGGAAGAAGCTAAACGATAGGCTTTATGCTCTCCGGTCGCTTGTTCCCAGGATAACCAAGGTATCTTGGTTTTCGTCTCTGGGTTTACTTCTTGGTTTCTGAGTTATAATGCGTTCTCTGAAACTAGTTTTTGTGGCATGGAAGTTGGACAGGGCGTCGATTCTTGGCGATGCAATCAACTACGTTAAGGAGTTGCAGAATGAGGCAAAGGAGCTTCAAGACGAGCTTGAAGAGAACTCAGAGACTGAGGATGGATCTAATAGGCCACAAGGAGGGATGAGCCTGAACGGGACAGTGGTCACTGGGTTTCACCCGGGGCTTTCATGTAACTCCAACGTTCCTAGCGTGAAGCAAGATGTTGATCTTGAGAATTCCAATGATAAAGGACAAGAAATGGAGGTTAGAGCATCATAACAAGAAACTAACTCTCACCTTTCTTCTAATCTGAACTCTAAAATCAAAACCTCATGATATCGGTTTATGTTGGGTTGCGGAGTTTCAGCCACAGGTGGACGTGGCTCAGTTAGATGGCAGAGAGTTTTTCGTAAAGGTGATTTGCGAATACAAACCAGGAGGCTTCACAAGGCTAATGGAGGCACTGGATTCTCTTGGACTAGAAGTCACAAATGCTAACACGACTCGCTACCTCAGCCTGGTCTCCAATGTCTTCAAAGTCGAGGTATGATCTAAAGGACCTGCGGAATGGAGAAACAAAAACCAAAGCAAAATATACAAAAACTATATGTTTCTGTTTTCCCATGTTACAGAAAAATGATAACGAGATGGTCCAAGCTGAACACGTAAGGAACTCGTTGCTGGAAATAACCCGGAACACATCTAGAGGATGGCAAGATGATCAGATGGCTACAGGCTCTATGCAAAACGAAAAGAACGAAGTTGATTATCAACACTATGATGATCACCAGCATCACAATGGTCATCATCACCCATTTGATCACCAGATGAATCAGAGCGCTCATCATCATCACCACCACCAACACATCAACCATTACCACAACCAATAAGGACCAATTCCCCAAAGCTATAAAGATGTCTGCTTTACAAGCAAAAGAAACATTCTGCATCAACAAACTTTGAAGATCTTTTCATTTCAAGATATATAAGGATAAAAGGAATGTCAGTTCGAGAACAGTTCCTGTATCCAATACCAGGAATAAACCAAAGCGAAACAACTTTACTTAAATAATCTTTGTTAGAAAAGTAATTTGACAACCCATGACAAAAGAAACAGGTGTTGAAGTGCACCCCTAAAACTTTTAAGTAGGCCCCAAAACATGACCAACCAAAACAAATTCATTTGTCGATATTGTTCGACCAGATGGGGTTACAACTTAGTATCGCTTAATTCTTGTATAACTCCAAAAAAACTCTACTACACACGTTTCAGAAATATCTGAATTTGAAACTTGTAATAGTAAAGAAGCCGCAAACCTTCACTTGGTTCATTGGCAACGATCGGTGTATCCAGCTCCTTTTAGGATTGTGTTATTGCTGCTGCAGATGCTGGAATTCATTGCAGTCAGCTCCTACCTCGCTCAGTGCTGAGAAAAGCTTTGGTGCTATCTTAGCCAGCATAAGCTTAAAACCAACTGAAGTTGAATTAGCGCTGCTGCGTTCATCGATAACCGAGGCATCTTTGGTGAGGGAACCTATGAGATATCCTTTCATGTAGGCGTCACATGCCTTCAAAATGTAATATCCGCGTTTTCTGAAATGATCTTTGATGAGTTCTTCAAAATCCTACAAATTTCATCACGAACTTGAGAAGTGAAAATTGTGAAATTAAGAAGAAATAGCAACAGAGCTTCAAAATTACCTTTGGTGGTTTCCGCATAAGATACATCATGGTTTTACAATTTAGCAAGAAAGTATTCTCGTTGTATCCCAGTGAGTTTTTTTCTCCTTCCGCAGTTCCGACCTGCTTATCATACCCGGCTTCATTGAAATAAGGCTTTGAATTCAACACCAATCCCTGGAGTGAAACAAGAACTTGAAGGATGCTAGATGATTTGGGATCCCAGACTTCATTTCCCCTGCCTGTCCAGGTATTGAGAAGGCTAAGACAGACTTTGCCTTCTTCGTACAGATTGGGGTTTAACCTCCATCCACCAGAATGATAATATGCCGACTGCAACATGTCAGAACATTATTTTCATATCATAGCTGGATTCAACATTTGGTTGGGCACGATAATAATAATAAAAATTAGAAACCCATACCGGTGGCACACTAGGGTAGTCAGATGGAAGGTGAAAATCAAAAAAGAAGAGACCATCTTGGTATGGTGTTCCAAATGCCCCGACTATTACTGCCCTCAAGAGATCCATTCTATCTTCGTAAGCTCGAACAAAGATTCCATCTGCCAAAGTTAAATCAAAATTTTCCAATAAGAAGTTACCATCATGAGATACTACTGAACGTTTTAACTGTACAACTTGACATTCTTACCTGGAAGATTGTTCTGAAGTATTTTCCAGTCTTGATCAACCTTCTTGAACCACTGTCTTTCTTTGGTTTTCTGTAAGTTTATTATATATTTTAGTATTTTGCACCAACAAAGAAGTCATCTAAAGTACAAGTCCTTGAACTACCTGCCCATCTACGCCAAGGAAATGGTGGTCCAGAGGATCTTGTGATATATCAAAGCGTCTGAAACTGCAACTATCACCTTCAGAAGGTACTGGCTTATCTTCATCTTCTAAAAATGTAGAGGTTTCCCCGCTCAAAATATTCTTGGCATTTGCTTGAGTGCCCTTTGACTCGCAATTATCAGTCACATTAACTTTTGAAGGACTAGGGTCATCAAGGGAATCTGTTTCATCGGACGGGTTGGTCGATTCAGCTTGCTTATATACATTTTCAACCGTGTAATCAGAACTGGAAGAATCTACAGATTTCCTTGCACGCGAAAAGATTCCACTAGCCAGTCGAGTCACAAATTCGATTGCAGCCAGAGGAAGAGCTAGGGCACCGTTCCTCCCAGAATCATTCTCAGCGTAGATATCTGCATCAGAGTTTCCCTCAATGGAACTACTCCTTCCAAGGTCCTGAAAATCAAACATTCTTATTAATTTGCAGACAGATGGCAATGCCTATGCTAAAAGGAATTAAATCAGTGCCACCTTTTTTAAAGCTTTTTGGTTCAAGGAGATATATAATTAACTATTTACAAATTATGTAACTTTTTATAAACGGAAACAAACCTCTTCAGGAATCTCAGGAGCACCCCTATCATCATCGTTTAAAGTTTCCCAACTAGCAGCATCACTTGTTTCACTTTCTCCAGCAACTGATTCATCATCATCATCGCGTCCAACTACATAAACTGCATGAGGGCCAACCTAGGAGGAAGAGACAATTATAAATTAAAATTAAAGAATAACAAGCCTTGTTCACAGGTAAAGTGCCATCAGATTCAAGAGATTTCTAACTGTTTCTTGCATAGACAGTCTCATAACGAACCAAATTGCATATATCTCTCAGGTCATTAAAATGAAAAAACAACTGCTCTCCAAGTTATTTCTTAAGATAGGTATTAAAAACTCCTCCAACTTATGCAACAACGGTCTTTTTAGGCCAAACCATCTAGGAGGAGACAACATTTATAGTTTGGCCTCTCCCCTAACTCCCCGATCTATGAAATAAAAAGCAGAGTAGCAAGAACATAAACAACCCTAACTCCAAATAGGTCCGGGACATACATTGAGCATCCCGAATAAACACTATTAAAACACTCAAAATTTTCGTAGATGTTGCAATAATAATGAGATCAGACAAGGGATTGTAAGTGAAAAAGACTAGTTGAGGTTGACGTACCGTTGATATTGTTCCATCGGCCCATGTTACTTCAATATCACCATCCTTGAGGCCAGTAATATTTCCAACCCATGAGAGCTTTGAAAGGTCCGTACTAGGCTCGTTTTCTTCCTTATCCACAAGGATTTTAGCTTCTTGATGGGATTCTGAATCTTGGTATCCATTGTCTTGCTGTGTTGCCTCCTCAAAAGAGTTTCCGGGAGAAGATGCTGGTAACGCAACGGCAATAGGTGATAAGCGAACAACAACATCCCCATAACAGTAGTCATAATCTGGATGGCCCTCTAGCTCATACACACTGACAATTTCTTCCTTTTCAAACTCACGGGGTTCTTCTGCCCTTCGAAGTGGATTTAGCCACCTCACAGAAGCAGTACGATCTTTTGCATTGACATTTTTTACAACGCCAGCACGTCTAGGTTCAGTTGTGTTATCACCATCATCAGAGGTCTTCTCTACCACATACTGCTCAGAGACAAATTCATGATCACCAGGAGTCTCAATTGGAATCAATGTTATCGCTTCCCGTCTACATTCTATTGTACCATCCTGCCAGGATACATCAACGCGTGTTCTGCTATTAACTACCAAAAGAGCTTGTTCAAAGCTTTCCTCTTTTTTCTTAACCTTTTTGTCCTTTCTGATAACAAGTTTGCGAATCTTCTTCCGATGGAGAGGCCAAGGCTCATGAACAGGCTCCTTTGAAACAGAAGGATTTCTTTGAGGAGGATCGTCACTAGTTACTTTTGGCAAAGCTTCAGCAGTAATACCAGCTGGTTCAACTTTTCCACTTACTTCATCTTGCACATCTTCTAAATCACGCCCAATTTTCTGTTGCCGATCAGCTTGGGAATCATAAAGTCTTAATTTAGATACATGCTTGTGTAAGGGGATTGTAGCAGATTGATTCAGAGATGGAAGAAGGCACCAGTCACCCACTTGCCAATTGGCATGAGTGAAACATGACAACAATGTCAAATTACTTGGATTCTGCTCCTCAGGTGGGGAAACAGAAGAATCTGGACCAAAGCCAGCTGAGGCAATCCAGTAGACAAAAATTGATCCCGCAGTAACTTTGGTCACCGTACCTTCTAAACGATTAGGCTTCCACAGTCCAGATAACCACCGCGAATTCTTAAAAACCGAAGAGGAGCTTGCTTTAACCCGCTGCCCTGGGTAATAAGGAAAATTAGCATCTTCTTCAAGATTATTCTTCGGAATAGGTTTAAGTCGAAGAGGTTCAACACGTAGAACTTTACACATGGAACCATCATCAAATAAGACAGTCACATTGTCCAACACATCATCGATTCTACCTAGCCATGGACCATGAACCACATAATCACCAACAGCAAAATCCCTGACGCGTTTCAAATTCTTGGTAGAGATGTCCTTGTGAATAGAACCATCAGGAGCCAACAAATCAACTGATATGTTAACATCCACAACAACTCCCACCTGACCAGTAGGCTCAGAAGCAGAAGCAACATAATCACCATGTAAGAAACCACGGTCTATAACAGTTACATCATTAATATCTTGAACAGGCTCAGTGTTATCCATCCAAAGCACACGAATCTGATCTCCCTCAAGTGCACCACATTTATAATTCCCATCAGCTTTTTTCTCGCCATCTCCATTAACAACATTTTCTTCACTAGCCTTTTTCCCTTCCTCTACATCCTCATCATCATCATCATTATCTTCGTCATCATCATCATCTTCTTCCTCATCACTAATATCACTATCAGAGTCAGAATCACCAGCTACTTCGCTGACAACACCAACACTACCGGTCTTTTTGTTTTTGACAATATCTTGTCGATAAATATTAGGATGCTCTGAATCACATATAGAGAGACTTGCCATTGAATCATCAACTGACGAGTCAACCCCTACATTTGTTGATGTACCAGGGTCATCTTGCTCATGCTCCATCTAGAAAAAAAAATGCCAAAGCAAAAGTTTTGATGAGAGAGTAGTGCAAAAATAATGAAAATAACCTACAAGAGAGTAAGGATCTAAAACTATGATGCAACAACAACAACAACAACATCCTCCAAGCTAACACAGATTAATAAAGAAACAATTCTCAAAGCGAAGACATTCCATGCCAATAGAACATTACATTCCGATTAATTCATCATCGAAGGAAAAAACTAACAAGATCATCAAAAACTATTACAGAGATTCTACGCGAATATATAATGACATTGAGCTGGCAACGAACAGATTTGTGAGTACCGAATTGGAACCTTGGAGAAGAAGTGGTGATCGGAGGAAGATTTCAATCGATTACGTTTTTTGATCGTCTATGAATTGCTTTTTCTTTATCAGAAGAAGAAGAAGAATCGAGGAGAAAGATTGAACAAGGCAAGAGGAAGGAGGAGGAGCTCAGCGGCGTCAAGGGTATAGTCGTCATTATTGTCTCTAATTGTTTCTTTTTTTTTATGACATCCCACCAGGCCACTCACCGAATCTCAGCCGTTGGATCTGCTTACCAAGTCGCCGGATTCAGGTTCTTTTTTTTTTTTTGTATNTATCTGATTATTATAAAAACCAAAATTGCATAAGGTAATAAGAATTATATTCGTTAAAATATTTTGTAATCAATTTCGAATAATTGAAAACATTGATTGATAGCACTCTTCTGTTCAACTACGAATGTGACAAAGATAGTTAACTTTCTCTTGATTTCTAGGCTAAATAATTAAAAAATGTTACTACATTCTTATGAAATCTAACAGATATTGAGTCTTATCAATCACGCACAATATCGAGAATTAAAAATACAAGAAGCTGGTTAAAAGCATAAACATATAACAATTGGCATCTGCGGTTGAAAAATGTGGGCCTGTGTTCCAAACGTGGCCCAAAATAAAATAATCCCAGCCCAAACTAATATGGACGTGGCAATTTCGCGTTTAATTACCTGACGCTGTTAGCAATTTTGGGGTAGTGATTTTTGTGGTAAACATATTTTATTACCAAATTAACTCCAAAATTTGATTTTAAAAATAAATAAAAAACTGTAGCCTCGTTTTATTTTTCTTAAAGATCAAATCCAAATCCAAACAAGATTTTCAGAAATAAACCAACAAGAAACACTGATTCTTTTAAAAAAAAAAAGAATCTCTATAGAGGAGTATTTTGGAGTAATCTCATCTCATAAAAACTAGTGACTTGATCAGCAACAGGCAACAGCCCACATAATGGCTTGTCCTGGTGGAATCCTCATTAGCATTGGAAACAATCCTCTCCATAAGGCCAATAATCCTTCCTCTGCATAAATCCTTCTAATGGCATCACCCATCCCTTTATATCTCACCCCACTTTCACAGTCTCAGGTTGGTTTGAGCCATCAACCTCGTTTTGACCACATCAAATGGTTCGAGCAAAATGTATGGCTCAACTTTGAATTTGATAATATATTAAATTAAACAAAAAATTCAAATCAGAATTTTAAATTGAATAATTTATATATACCATAAATCTATATATACATTTTTGCAGCCATTTTGTGAAATAAATCATGTAGTTGGACTTATTTACAATGGCTGCCACTGGATTTTGATGTTTGTTTTTGATAATTAGAAAGAAAATCTTCGAATTAAATATTTGACATTTAACAATCTTTCCAAAATCTCTCCACATTAACTACACGATTATTTTCTAAAATAAAACTTCCAACATTTAATATCATTTAATTACTACAAAATTATCATTTTTGATATTGCTTTTCTCCATGACTATAACAATTGAGTTATAATAATCAAAGCAGAAATATAATTTGATAGCATTTAATTACTACAAAATTACAAAATATTTAGACAATAATTCATAAACATATCATAAATAAGATCAACATT
>Ga0041059_1001572_pt1 | contig 17989 bp, 8 predicted proteins | sample AraColnosormetaG_FD_56232 | JGI IMG/M metagenome (GOLD analysis project Ga0041059, IMG submission 56232) | Arabidopsis roots microbial communities from North Carolina, USA - Col MF nosort | ecosystem: Host-associated > Plants > Roots > Unclassified | place: USA: North Carolina | collected 2013-09-02
GAGTTTATAGCTTTGACTGAAGCAGTAAAAGAAGCTATATGGGTTAAAGGGTTGCTTGAAGATCTCGGTTTTCAGCAGGATAAAGCACAAGTCTGGAGTGATTCATAGTCTACAATTTGTTTGTCCAGGAACAGAGTGTTCCATGAAAGGACCAAGCATATTGCACGCAAGAGGTCATTTCTGAGTGACATTATTGAAGAAGGAAACATTGAAGTAGTGAAGATTCATACTTCTATCAATCCTGTTTATATGTTGACCAAGTGTATACCTGTGAAGAGTTTTGATTCAGCTTTAGATACTCTGAAGCTGATCGAATGGAAGTAAGCTTTTAAGCTTGCATTGCTGGAGGTTAAGTCCAAGCATAGCAGTCTACTATGTTGAAGAAGATTTGTATCAAGGTGGAGAATTGTAAAGGTATGATTCAAACTTTTGGTTTAGCCTGATGTCGACTTGGTTTAGCTGGTTAGTTGGTGGATCATGGTTCAGTGCCGGTTTGGTATTGGTTTAAGAAGAAGAAGAAATTAGTTTCAGAATAACAGAAGGATCAAAAGACTCTTCTGGAATTAGATGGTTTGACTTTCCTTACTCTGTTATAAATAGTCTTCGTCTTCTTCAATTATTCGTTGTAACGGAAAATTCTTATCTCAATTCTTCTCTCTTGTAAACGATCTTGAGCACTGGGTTTTGAGCTTGAGTAAACATTGATTCGTAGTGGATTGCTGGATTAATTCTGACCCAAGACGTAGGTTCATCACATCGGTGATCCGAACTGGGTAAACAATCGTGTGTTTGTTTTGTTCTTTGTTTGTTTTCGTTCTTTGATTGATCTCTTGAGTTTCTGCGAATTGAAGCTTGTTTGAGTTGTGTTGAATCGAGTTTAGAGTCATCGGATTGTAACAGCTTTATTGTATAATTTTCTTGTACAATTCTTTTTTACAGCTTTGCACTATTTCAGAAAAGCTTACAGCTAAAATATTTGTACAGTTTTATTTTACCAATCGGATTCAGTATTTTATAGAAGAAAAACTAAAAAATAATAATCATACCGGAATTTTGATTATTTTGTTCGGTTTTGTTTTATGCTTATACCCACTGGGAAACATTTTTTTTAATTAGTAACCAGTTCGGTTCTGTTTGTTGAGGTGAACCAACCGGATTTTCTTGACATAACGCATTAAATGGCCCATCATATTCTCCTCCTCTATCACTTCTAACTATCTTAATAGTTTTCGAGAGTTGATTTTCAACCTCGGTTTTATATTGTTTGAATTTCTCCAAGACTTCATCTTTACTATGTAGTAAATAAACGTAGCAGTATTTTGTAAAATCATCTATGAAGGTAAAAAAATACTTTTTACTGCCTCTAGTTTGTACGTATTTTAAGTCGCACAAATCTGTGAGTATTAAACTTAGAGGTTCGGTGGTTCGTTCAACACGAGGAGATGGTGTTTTTGTGAGTTTAGCTTGAACGCATATTTCACATTTTTCTTTGCTTATTTTGTATTTTGGTATTAGGTTCAAATTAATTAATTGTTGCATAGATTTAAAATTCACATGTCCTAAACGCTCATGCCATAATTCAAAAGACTCAACCAAATAAGCAACTGAATTTTTATTGATAGCATTGTTGGAAACAGAAGTAGAAGCTACATCATCTTTCTTGAGGATTGTCTAAACACACATTTTGACAAGTCCTCCCTTAACAAAACTTTTACCAATAAACACACCATTCTTCCTTAGGATCAGCTGGTCGGACTCAAAGTTGATAGCAAAACCGTGCTTGTTCATCAGAGTACCAGAGATCAGATTCTTCCTCATGTTTTGGAACATGCTTCACGTTGGAAAGGGTGATAGTCATTCCCGAAGTGAGCTTCAAGACCACCTTACTAGTGCCTTCAATCTTGGAGTGAGAGACATTGCCCATCATCAGTTTGTCGTCAGACTTGCACTTCTGATAGGTGCTGAACATGTCTATATTGATGCAGATGTGGGTGGTTGCTCCACTGTCGTACCACCACTCCATTGGGTTTTCATCAGTCGTCACCACATTTGCTTCAGTGACCACCGCATAGAGGTCATCTTCAGTCAAATTCGCTTGGTTAGCTGACCTTTTCCCTTAGCTTTGCTGCAACACTCACTCGCCTTATGACCTTGCTTGCCACAGTAGGTGCACTTCCCAGAATTTTTTTTAATATCACCTTGCTTCTTAAAGCTAGTGGAGGGTTTAGATGACATTATCTTTGGACCACCCTTGTTAGGTTTTTCACCCTTGTTGTTATAAACAACTTTGGCTTTACCCTTTCTCTTGTACTCAGCCACATTTGCATCATGAGCTACGAAACAAGATTTGTCTCTCTCGGAAGACTCATTCTGCAGCCTAGCGATCAAGTTCTGTAAGCTCAAAGGCTTTTGCTTGAATTCAAGGTAGTTTTTGAAATCACTCCAACTTGGAGGTAACTTCTCGACAATGGAATTCACCGTGAAGGTTTCACAGATCTTCATTCCCTCATCAGCTATGCCTTAGAATATCAATTGCAACTCATTGACTTGATCCATGATGGGTCTCGAGTCTACCATTTTGTAGTTAAGGAAGTTCCCAGTGGCGAATTTTCCAGAACCCACATTGAAGACTTTGTACAGTGTTTCCAAACTTTCCCAAAGGATCTTGCTAGCTCTCGCAGTGTGGCGATTTTATGAGCAGCGGATCGCAGGATACAATCACTATAAGATCGGTATCGCAACACACGATAGCGGAATCTGCAAACTTGAAACAAATGATATACTCTTGACTTACTTTGAGAAGAAAGGAGGAGAGGGAGAGAGTTTCGTTTAACTTGTAGCAAAAAACGAGTGAAGAGAATGAGAGGAAGAGGTGTTCCAAATGTTACAAATAATGCAACAAAGCCTCATAAGTATTTTCTCCAAAAAGAACATTGGTTATTCCCCAAGAGCCCAAGCTCAAGCCCGACCCGACACGGCGACAGCGCATGTGTGTTGTTGCATAAAGGACTTGCATCTCCAACACTATAGTGTCACTTCCCAATAGCTAGTGAACCATTTTAAATGGATAACACTATATATACTAGAGGAGAATCTTCAAACATCCAATGTGGGACAAATGTCAATATTTGTTATTGTAAACTTTCAAGCTAAACACTTTAGATCTCAATTACTCATTCATAATAACTTCAATATTTACATGTAACTATACTATCTTATAGTGCTCATTACAAGGAATCCAAAGACTCTATCATCCGGTCATTCCGGTGACGTACATCACCGGAAAAGTCGCCGGAAAGTTGGTCGGAGCCACATATGTAAAATTGAGTTCCAACAGCTTGTACATGAAGCTTCATGTTTGTTTTATGTTTTGTTCATCTGTTGTTGTTTAATTGTTGAGTCATGAGGACGTAACCACCATGGGGTTGAACCGTTGCAGATCCACTTCGTCGAGACGTCATGAACCGTCGAGTGTAAACGCCGGCAAAGGTAAACGGCGAAGGTTACACTTTTGTTTTTTATTTTTTTGGTAAAATGTTAAATTGCGAAGGTTTACTTGTGTTGCTTTTGTTAATTATTGAACCAGGGAACTAAACCAAGTAATTAAAGTACAGAAAACCGGTGACGTAATATTATGGTCACGTGAATTGAATTATGGTGTGGCTTAGCATAGCGTGTTTGGGCGATTAATATTAAATTCACAGATTAATTTAGTTATTAAACCGGTTCTAATAAATATAATTAAGGAGACGCCAAAATCTATTTTACCGAGATTTAGGGGGTGTATTCAATCAAACATTTCAAGTAATTTGTGTTAAAATAACAAATCCTATATTATTCAATCATGGATTTTTACAAATCTCATAAAATTTAATGTTATTAACTAGTGATTCTAAAATCTACTTTAAAATTCCCTGTTATTGAAAACATTTTAAGGATTGGATTTGTAGTGACTTGAAGAGACTTAAATGAATTTTAGTGGATTTCCTTAGTTAAAAATACAGAATTTTAAATCCCATAGTTTTAGGTGGAATTTGAGAAGATTTTACCATAGATTATAACAACTTCCTTAAATTCCCCCAAATTTTTCAAAATCATATAAAAACTCAAAATAACTCAAATCACTCAAAATATAAGATTGGATACACCCTCCTTAGAATTTGGGTTGGTTTAATGAATTAAGTTTTGGATATTATTATGATTTAATCCTTTACCAGTTAATCTAAACTGATGTAGACCGGGATCATTTTTGAACCATATTGCTGATGTTGTTATTCCTAAGAGCATCCCTAGTGGTAGAGTCCCTCATTAGGAATTTTCAATATATTAATCATACTTTTTGCATAATTCAAAGTTAAGGACTTCATAAGGAGATTCTTATTTTTTCCTCCTCCAATGGTAGAATCATCTCATTAAGGATTTTCAGAGAAACCTTAAAAGATCAACACTTTTTCTCAGAGAAAATAAAAACCAACAAAATCAAGTCCAAGCAACTATCTTCTAGACTCTGCGTTTCCAATTCATCCTCAGCCATGTCTTTGGTGATCTTGTTCTCCATTTGAAGATCAACAAGAATCTAACCATCCTTAGTTCGACCAATCCCATCATTTCTTCTACCCCTAACCCACACAAGATTGAAGCATACATACATTTCGACGTCGCCGTGGGTTCTATTTACAAAACTTTGATTCCCTGTTAGGTGGTCCTTCTTCAAAGCTAAGAGAATGTGTAAACACACAACACAAACACAAGTTTCTTTTGGCAAATCAAGTATAATTCCTTCTCATAACTTGGAAGCCTTTAAGTACACAAAGGAAAGCAAAGGGGATCGATAACTAATCCTAAAACCAAAGAACATAATTAACAAAGTGGGAATATGGAAACGTGGAGCTTGATCTCCTAAATCTAAATAACGCACTTATCAATTCTTCTTTTCTCTTTCACCATGTCTTATGTGGTTCAATCATGGTTAAGCACTTATCATTCCCCAAAAACATATGCTTCATATATCCACGTTACCTACAATGATCAAATGAGTTTGATTCCTTGACAACTCCAAAAAGATGCAAAGAAGATAATGATTGTGAATTTCTGATACACTATTGGTACCAAGCAACTTCAATTGAGATAAGAGGGACTATTAATGTATATAGCATAGATTTTGTATATAGTTTAGCTTCTTCTTATTATAGAGTCTGTGCAGATTGGTATTCTATAAACCAATCTTAATTTGGTTTAGTGGCTTATGGTTTAGGCCAAGTCTAATTGTATATAAACCCCCAATTGTGATCTTTTGCTAATGAATGAAAATGAGATTGTTTTACTAAAAGACCCCAAAAAGTGAAAAACCCCATCTCCGATTTGGTTCACAGTCCTCTCCGATTAAGTTCACCAAACTCATCGACGTTGAGCAGCGTCGGTTGAGATGATGAGCACGGAGGATAAGAGACAAATTCCGTCGATAATCTCTTCCGATTTGATGATATAAACGCGTGATGATGATGATCACCAATCGTTCAATTGCCACCGGAGTTAACAAGAGAAGAGAAGAGAGGAGAATCAATTTGAAAAGCAAAACACGGCAAAAGAAAAAAAATGTTTTGTCAAAAAAAGCAACCAATGAGTAGTTGCCACGTATGAGCACCTTAACAACTGAAAAAACTCTAAAATAAGGTGCGATCCCAAGCTTAAATCACATTTTAGATTTATTTTTTTCCAAAATTATTAAAGATTTATGTTAAAAACTGGTAAGGATCTCCCAATGGACTTGCTCTAAACCATGATTTATGAGTTGATTGGATAAGGTGAGGACGTGTTTATGTGTTTCTTTCGTATATTAATATATTTAGTTAATTATTTAGTCTAGGGTCAAGCCAAGTATATTTGCGAGTTACATATATATATTTGTGTGGTTTTTTTTTTTTTAATATTTTATAAGTATAAATTTATACTATTATTTAAAGTATAATGAAAAATAACTTGTAATACCGATCATGAAGCTTGCATCCGTGTTGTCTCTCACTCTTCCAACTGGTCACTAAGACTCACCACAAAGCCAGAAGCTCGACCAACCACTTACCTAATCAACAGAAAGACGACTTTGCCCCTTGACCTAATTGAAGCCTATAAAAACCGAGACTAAATGATGAAACCCTAACATGATTTTACAGAAACCTCTTAGAGCATATCTTCGCCTCCTTCACAGCCACAACCCCGACGAGACTCTCAGCCTCCAAACTCAATTCGTAGAAGCCCTCCATGTTCTTGAAGTTTGTCGTCCCTTGAAAATATCTACTCTTGTTCTTCTTTGATCTCTTTATTCTCTTCTTCTACTCTTTCTTATACAACTTTTGGGGAGACAAGTTATCTTATGTGACACCTAAAGAAGTTTCCTTTGATCCCTCTTTCTTTATTTGATTCGTTTAAGATGCTTTTCTACTTCACCTCCATGTCGTTTCTTTGCATCATGAGCAAGTAGTTCTCTTTGTTGGGTTTTATGAGTTGATTTAAACGGGATTTATGGTTCAAATCATATTAGGTTGTTAGGTCCGTATTTCTTTCTCACTTAGATTATTTTGGGAGATCTTTTACTTAATGCATGGGTTTAGATTGATCACCAAACGCTGATCCAAGAGGTTTAGAGCTCTGACCTAGTAAACCTAATCTCGAACATAGTGTTACCAATCCTTCGTGTTGTTGTCTTCATAAGTTGAGTGACAAGACATAAAGTACTTAGCGAATCCGATCCTAATGCATTGAACTGCGTTGTTGCATGCGTAAGTTGAGAAACGGAGTATAGAAAGATTATCGGTTAGTCCTATAACCTAGATTAATTTGTTTATTCTGCCTTCGTAGTTATTAACTAGAACAAAACAATAGAAACTTAAGAGATCATAATCCTAGTTTGTCGATAGAGATGGCAGACGGGCCTGCCTGCAATCGAACGAACCGACCGCAAAGTGTCAAGAGATCTTATACCTAGACATGCATTCTAAACAAGTTCAACTGTTCACCTTAGTAGATAGGCCGATTCTTATTACATACCTATAAACCAGGCTCATCAAATAATAGATCCAACTATGGCGGGTATATTTATTATTTGGATTCAAGTTCTAGTTAATTACTCTAGAACTAGCATTAAGAACAATTAAAGATGAAAAATTCTACAGATAACCTAGCAGGGGGGTAATCTACTAAACCATATGAATCCCTAATAAGAAACCCTAAACCTAACAAGTGGATTACTCAAACATGATCAAAGAAACACAAATCATAATCTGAATAGGAAATCAATAGTCAATATATCATGAGAAAGAACGGGGTTTTGCTCCCAAGAACAAAAGAGATAAGGGGAATAGCCTCTCCAAACTTAGGTCTAAACAATAACTTTTAAAATCTATATATATGAACTAAAAACGTGATGGGCCTTCTTTATAAATAAGGAAAGGTTCTGGGCCGAATTGGGAAATCTTCAAAACTTCAATAAGTTGCGTCTATAAGATGCCGTCCGGTATTGGTGTCGCTCGACATCTACGCGGTTTTTAGTCCCCAGATTTCTTCTGCAGCATAAGTTCTCTGTTTTCCTCTAGAATGCTCCATTATCTCCAAATGAATCCCAAACATGTAATAATATGAAAAAGACTAGAAAAGACTCTATAAATAACTAATATACTCTAAAACCTATACCTAAAACATAGTTAAAACAAGTAAAAAATAGGGATATATCAACTCCCCTAAACTTAGCTTTTGCTTACCCTCAAGCAAAACACAAAAGGCGAACCCGTGGAAGAGGTTTGAAAACAGAAGAACTCCTAACATTCTATAGCCTATTACCATGATCATCCTAACCAAATCCATATGCCTAGCAGTTCTAATCAAATCCTAACCAACATGTATTTCTCCGCAAGCTTACACAACATTCTAGATTCCATACCTAATTCCACAACTATTTCCACTAGGCTTTCATCGCTGGGTCTCATCAATCAAGCTAATATTCAAGAACCTTTTAGACTCATTCATGTACTATACCATGATGAATCGACCATTCTTTATATATATATTTTTTTTCTTTGGTATTCTTTCTCTCCCCCAGACTTGTTCTTTTTGAAGAGTAAACAAAGGGGAACTCGCATACTGGATCGACACCCTCGACATATTTCCAACCTTTGTAATTGATCATTCCTAATAATATATAATAATGGGGTCATGGGAAATATTCCTACCCCTATACACTACCGAAAATCATATCAATCTCTTGCTTCTTCTTTTTTTTTTATAAGGGGAGAGGAATACTTTTCTTTTTCACATTGGTCTCAATATCAGGTATGAACAAGGAGTCAAGTTCTATGAACACTAACCGTTTTGATGAGGTAAAAGGAAGAGCAGTGAGATTAGGTCCGGCCTTAATGAATTGTGTTGGAAACCAGGATATCCTCATTGAGTCGAACCTGCAACATTAATCAACCAGGCAATAATCTAAAGAATAGAGATCATAATTCCTTACAAAATTTTGACTCAATAAAACGACTCAAAAAGAAACATAAGAATAAGAATAAGACTCAAAAAGAAAAACGTAGTTAGTAAGCGCCTCCCCTAGACTTAAATGGCTCTGTCCCCAGTGGTATTCAAATCCGGAGTAAGCGAGAAAATTAAAACAAAAAAGTAAAGAAAAAGAAAAAGAAAAAGAAACCATACTAGTGGGTTGCCTCCCACTAAGCGCTTGTTTATAGTCAATAGCTTGACTTTGATGGAATATGGGGATCAGGTGGATCAGATGGTGGTAGTAAATATCGCGGAGAAAGACTTCTTATCATCCATGCTGGTGTATAAGCAATTAGTGTATGAGGTCTATCTAGGAAGAGAGGAGCATCAGCAGGGTGGGCTCAAGTATGGCTGGAATACTTCTTTTTCCTGCATAATCATCAAAAGAAAGAACTACCGCTCGACGAGAAACTTGTAGCTTGCTTAACCGTGAAACATTTGTTGGAAATTTTAAAGTCTTATTGAGGATATCTGGAGGTTTATGAGGAGGAGAGGAGTACCTTAGCCGTTTAAGAGGTGGATAAAGTATGAGAAGTGCAGTGTGACGTGACAGTAGTGAATGGACTTATAGGAGTGATCCCAACTTGAAAAGTTGCTATCGGAGACGACTCTGCTTCAACCAGTGATGTGTGTCGATCGAAGCGAGTGGTGGTGTCAATTGACACTAGTACTATAACTCGACTTTCCTTAGCATGTTGACAATTCAGTGCTATCATCAGTTCTGAGACAATATTTTTCTTACTCTCGTTCATGTTTCTCTCTAGTTCCTGGTTCTGTGATTAGACAAACACCTGAAACACACAAGAAAAAGAAAAGAGAAAGACTAAGTAAATAAAAAGAAAAAGAAAAATAGAAGCTTAGACAAAATTTAATGGTGAATCGTAGAGAACTTCGGCAACGGCGCCAAATTTGATATGGTTCAAATTGCCATAAGACCACTCTCTCAAATAAGAGATCGATTGTAGCACTTAATGGTTGAATTCCACAAAGCTCTCAGATCACAAAATAGACCAAGGTTTTGAATTAAGCTAAGTAAAATAGTAGTGAAAATAAAAAGAAATAGAAGAAAGCAATAGCAGATTGTGAGGTTGTAAGACAAGAAAGTAAAAACGGCTATATATCATGAGAAAGAGTAAGAAAGATCTTCTCTAAAGGGAGTCTCCAAAGGGTTTTGCTTCCAAGAACAAAAGAGATAAGGGGAATAGCCTCTCCAAGCTTAGGTCTAAACAATGACCTTTAAATCTATATATATGACCTAAAAACGTGATGGGCATTCTTTAAAAATAAGGGAAAGTTCTGGACCTAATTTGAAAATCTTCAAAACTTTAATAAGTTGCGTCTCTGAATTGCCGTCTGGTATTGGTGTCACTCGGTTCGACACCTACGCGGTTTTTAGTCTCCTGATTTCTTCTGCAGCATAAGTTCTCTGTTTTCCTCCACAATGCTCCATTATCTCCAAATGAATCCTAAGCATGTAATAACATGAAAAACACTAGAAAAAACTCTAGAAATAACAAATAGACTCTAAAACCTATACCTAAAACATAGTTAAAACCGGTAAAAATAGGGATACATCATGTAGAATGGTGAATAAAGATTGCAAAAAATAAGGTTCATTCGATCTTGAAGTTATTATCAAAAGGAGCAATGTTTGAACATGCTTTCTCTTGACTCTCAACTTTCCTTTTCAAGAGACTTAATAAGTGAAACTAGGAGGTGAAAATCTAGGCGAGACCAGAAAACATGAATTATCTTCTCAACAGCAGGCTCATGGTATGAAATTGAAAAGGAAGAAGTTGTTGGGTTAACTATAACAAACCCAAAATTCTCAATCTCTCTGCTTATTCGTTCTCAATTTCACAACCTCGACCGCTGGCCTAGAAGCGATCACAGATTCATAGTAAGATCTTAGCTTTTTTGTTTCGATTGAACAAACAAGAACACTACAAAAGATAAAAGAACAAACAAGGATTCGATTAGAATTGAAGCAACAAATGAAAGATTACTTCCAATTCACTACAAAATTATTTCAATAAATCAAGGATTCAAGAAGAATTGAAGCGCGAACGATTGAACGACGAAGATGCAAAGGTCTTTTTCGGGTCGCCCGCAAACCCGCTACATTTAATGGGCATGTCTTGTTTAATCCGCAATCCAAACGGATCATACCTGCTAGGCCCGCTATTTTTTGGACTTCACTACATAGGCCTGTACCCACCCCACTATGTTACTAAACGGACCAGGCCCGTGGACATAAGGTCTGGTTGACATCCCTATTTATCGAGAACCAAGATACCAGTAGAAATCCTAGAATGCCGAAAGCCTTAAATCGCATACTTACAACCACTATTAACCGATTCTTACATTGCTTTCATTCATTTACTTGCTTTCATTCATTGCTTTCATTTGCTTTCATTGCATTAGTTATTAGGAAACCGAGAACCAAAACCCCTAAGTTTAGTTTTGTCTTCGCCTGATCTTCTATAGCTACACTCTCAATGGGATCTATCTTCAAATACGATTACTGATTTATTGTGCACTTGTAGTTTAGGTGTAGTCTTTCATGTAAAAGATTGAAGTTAAAACTACACCATGTCAACCTCGACAACTAAGCTGAATACGAAACCCGAATAGCCAGAATTTGCCTTTCACTCGGGATCAGTAGTGAATAAATAATTGCAAAGTAAAAGATTGTAATAAATTCAAATGCGCTTACGAAGTAAAGGATGCAAGAATGGAAGCATACCTCATACTATTGAAAAGTCTAGCTAAGAGGTTCACAAAAATTTTGAGCTAGTGAGAATTCCTTGAGGAGAAAAACTTTTGTAGATGCTTTGGATCCATCTTGAGCATGATAGGACCATCAATTTAGAAAATCCAAAAATGTCTACAGTGCATAAAAGAGGTGGTAAAATCTTGACATTAATTTGTGATTCCGTTCATGAATTACTTCTCATGATCAAAGGAATAAAACTTTATAAATTAATTACCATGAGAGTTTTTTTTTTTTGTCATCATATATACCATGAGAGTTATTCACTGAGTTATACTAGAAATAATAAGTAAGGCACATTGAGAGATAGAAATAAAGTATAAAAGAGAGGTGAAGACTTCAAAAAAAAGGATCTCGTCTTCTCAATTATTTTTTTTTTTTGTGTGAACGTCTTCTCAGTTTTTCACCACAATTTTAGACATAACCATTGTCATATTTCAAATAATCACGCTAAATATCATTTCTTATCTTGGGACCAAATCTTTACATATTATCAATACAATACTACTATCTTTTTTTAATACAATTTGTCTACTTTTCCTATACGCTTCTATGTTTACTTACACGATTATAAAAACATTTCTATACTTTCTGTATACATATTCCATCTTGTACTTTTGATCTTAAGACTTTTGATCCACAAATTATATAAATACTTGTGTGTGAACCAAACATTAATACTATGAATCATCCGAAGTTTCAAGAGATTCTTTAAAAATTGCGAGCTTTTCAAAATTGAGCATCTTTTTGAAAAAACTCTTTGTATTGTTTTAGTTTTAACTTTTACAAACTTCTCGCTTTTTGAACATTCAAGTGAATGGAAGCCTTTTGCCCCCAAAAATAGATTGAAACATAGTGAGTATTTTTAATAAATTAAAATAAATGTAAATTTTTTTATTATTAATAAAACTTTAGGTAAAATTAAATAGATTAAGATTCATTCATGTACATCACGTATTATATATATATATATACATATATTATATCGTTTGTAATATTTTAAAATCCGTTGGAAATATATTGGTAATCAGTGCTTTTTTAGAGTGTTCCAGGAGTGTTGACCAGTGAAATTATATTGAGGTCGATGTGGTTTTGTTATATATTTGTACTGAATGTGTGTATACAATTGTAAAAAGATGCTAGAAGTTAGTAAATGAGCAGAAATTCCATTAAAGATACTTAATTCCTAAACGAACCAGATGGATCTCCATTTGAAAGCTGAATCAAAAACTTCGGTTAATTTATTTTATTTATGGAAAAGCATTTTTGTTTCATTCAACAACCAAGCATCTTTGCAGGGAATAAGAAAATGGAATCTTGCTTTAATTATTGAATAATGTGAACTATAAGACAAAAATCTTCAGTTCAATAATGCCCAATGATATTACTAACTGGTGGGAGTTCACTTGGTCTTATTAATTATACCTAATATTAACATTTTAATTTTGTTTTATTAAAAAATAGTATAGTTGTTTTTAATTAGATATATGACTTATTGGACCTTTTATTATTGACTAACGTGAGTGGAATCCAATCAAAACATCCATTACAATGCATATGCTTTGCTTTTCAAGTGATTAAAATTGGAAGAAAATAAGACAATCGAATTGAGTAAAGAATAAAAGTAAAGCATATACCACTAAACATATAAAGAACAACATGGCCACTTGACAAGCAATAAAGGCATACCAGTAAGCGTCCAAACACTTTAAAATAAACAAATATGACCAAGAAGAAAATAGAAATATATAGTATATAAAGAAAATAAATATGATTTACCTGCAATTGTCCTTTATTATTATTATTATTATTTAAAATTTATATAACAAAAAAAAATTTATTTACATTATATGCATCTTTTTCTTAAAGAGCTAAGAATTTAAAAATTTATAAAGTATTGAAGCTTGAATATTCAGATTCAAAATGATTTTAAAGATTCTTTGTTACTGAAAAAATAATTTACAGAGTGTGCTTGATTAAATGCTGACAATAAGACATCTTATTATTAGGAAAAATTATAAAATCTACCATATATTTTCAATTTCTTATGCAATCTACCATAATTCTTCCTCCCTTACACATCATACCACATTTCCACTTAAAATATCTATATTGCCCTCACTATTTCTTCTCTATTTCATCTCTCCTTCCTCGAGATCCGTGCGCTTTAACCACACATCATTATCTTTCCGAATACAAAATGAAACGTTTTTGTCTCTCTCTCACTTCTCCCGACAACGTGCACAAATTCTTTACATATAACTTTTAATTGATTTTGTCCCCTAATTTTTAATCATCATAAATTCTCTTTAATGTTTCCCTCTGCTCAGCTTGGCCCAAGTTTAACTCTCATTCCTATGAAACTTTAGCAAGCAAACGCAAGCAGCTGAAAACCTTCACCATTGTTCGAACCTATCTCAAAGCACTACCTCATGTAGTTACTCTCGTGCCGGCGAGTTTCTCACCTTTGACCCTTTCATCAACGCCCATTCGTCTATTGACATTGGCAACTCTTTCATCCATTGACTCGCTCTTGGAGGAATCATCGACAAACTTTGATCTCACAAGTTCCATAAAGCATGTTTGCTTTTGGCTCAAAGCTCTCAAGGACTTCTTGTTGATTAACTTTATGTATATTTCTATCTTTCTTATTGTAGCTTTGGGGTTTGTCCCTTTTTGTTGTGCTTTAAACTATGGGATCTTAACATCCTATTATCTTTGTATTTGGGTTCTAACCTAATGTAATGAAAACAACTCTTTGCCCAAAAAAAAATTCTCTTTTATGTCTAGATCTTGTCCCCGATTTCACCATCTTTTAAAATTATCATGAATCCCACATTTTATCTACCAATTGTTCTCATTTAAGGGTTCGAATTTGATTTAGATTTTTCACCATCTATTTTGGTCCACAGATTAGCTGAGCATTATTGTTTTCACCGACACGATTTTTTTTTTCTTGTATTGTAAAATAACAAAAATATCCAGTTATTACATATTATCTTGTCTATCATTCGATCTGAATTTGTCCCCGATCTAATTCTATTACTCATTCGATATGAACTTATCCCCAATATAACATATTATTAAAATATGTAAATATGTAGATGAAGATAATAACGCTCAACTAATCTGTACACCAAAATAGATGGCGAAAAATCTAAATAAAATTCAAAATTCTTAAATGAAAATAATTGCATATAAGATGTAGGATTCATAATAATAGAGCAAGATGATGGACAAAACGTATATGTAACAGAGAATTTCTATTCGGAGACAAGATTTGGAGACTAAAACAAAAGTCTGTCACCAATTGTTCTCCGCTAACAGGTAATCATGTCTCTTAATGCATTATATATTACGTTGTCCCCCGCTAGCAGGTAATCATATCTCCTAATGTATTATATATTACGTTGTCCCCCGCGAAATTTCTCCGCTAACAGGTAATCATGTCTCCTAATGCATTATGTATTACGTTATCCCCCGCTAGCAGGTAATCATATCTTCTAATGTATTATCTATTACGTTGTCCCCCGCAAAATTTTGGATAACCAATTTTCTTATACAAGTCAATTTTAAATACCCAATAACAACAGTAGAAGACATCTGTTCTCTATTATTTTTTCTCCTAATCCTTTATGCTTCCATCATGATTTTTCGTCCTGTATCATCACATCTGCCAAAAGCTGTCACCATCTAAGTCAGAGTCCCTGACCCACCTTAAGGGCATTTTCGTCCACGAATTACCAAATGTGGTAGACTTTATAAGGTGAGGTAGAATATGGTAGGGAATGTAAGTTTCAGAGGGGAATATGGAAGATTTTGCAAAATTCCCTTATTATTACTTAATTTAGGGTCAATGTACCTTTTTTCTTTTAAATACTATGTTAATTATTTTTAGTGGTCAGTGGTCTATGTTCTTTCCTTTTTTATTTTAAAATAGAAAATAATTAATATTTCACAAATGTTAATTAATTAGACGTTAAATATGTTAATTTTTGATGTGGCAACTCCCGATTCGTTGTTTTAAATCCTACGTGAACGCCTTCAGAAAGCAAATAGCTTCAATTTTTATATAGTATAGACTAGGTTATCAACCCACGCTACCCGTTGGTCTATTCGTAAAACTTTTAATAAATTTTTGTGTGACTAAAATTTTTTATTGAAAATTTTGAAATATATGTTTTTATATGTCTACATGTTGTTAATATTATAAACTCTTTGAATTTTAAAATTACCATGACAAATATTTACAATTTAAATACATAACTAAAAGTAACTTTAATACAACTTTTAGGTTTACAATATTTATCAAATGAACATTTTTTTGGTTCATGACTCTCTCTTTATCTTTAGATGTTTAGGAAAATGACGTCGTTTTACGTATGAAATTAATTGTCGTATGGAAAATAACTTCGACGACTTTCTCATTTTGGTACCCGTAAATTTACTATTGTTTTTCGTTTATCTTCGCAACATTAGTTAGTATAGCTCTTCTAGAAATAAGATATTATATAGAAGTATATTCATAAGCTTATCTACACTTTCTTTTAACAACTCATATTTTTCTCACATTTTTTTCAATATATATATGAATTTCTGTCTTCACAATTTTTTACAGAGAGCTATCACTCTCCCTATCTTTTTGCAAGCACTAGTTTTATTTGTTTCATTTTTTCTTACAATGTCTCTTTCCATCCTCTTCTGATTTGTTTAAGCAAAATGTGGCATACCTTCTAAACCTTTCACATGCTCCATATTTTTTCTTCAAAAATCTCTTCTTTTTCTTGTTAGTATAAGCATTTTTCAAGCTCGTCAAGATGTACTTTGTTTTGTTTTCTGTTATTTAAAGAAAATGTTTTAGCTGCTAAATTGGTATTTAACTCTATCACTTCTCTCTTTTTATGCAGTTTAGATCCTTTTCACCTTCACGTTTTCCGGACTGAAAGACCTCAATTTATATCTTTGAGAACTTGATACGATTAAAAACACCACTATCAAACCACGTCTTTGTTACATTTCTTAAAGTTATATTTAAAATGTTTTGTTACGTTTCTTTAAGTTATATTTAAAAATATTGCATTAGTTGTATAAAATCCTATAAGAGTTTGGGTTTAATATTACATAATTATAATTATAGGATCCTTATTTATAAGTTTAAATATAATATTTGTTAGTTCCCTTTTTATTTTATATTTTAAAATAGGAAGTAATTACTATTTTTTAAAATGTTAATTAATTAGATACTAAATATGTTAATTATTGATGTGGCAGCTCTCGATTGGTTGTTTTCAAAAATGTTAATTAATTATATGCTAAATATGTTAATTATTGATGTGGCAGCTCCCGATTGGTCGTTTAAAATCGTACGTGGACGGCTTTACAAGCAAATAGTTTCAAATTTTATATAGTATAGATTTATTTTTAAAACGTATTTTGATTAAATATATTTTAATATGTTAATTAATTAGATTTAGAAATGTTAATTTATGATGTGGCTACTCTGGATTAGATGTGTAAATTCCTATAAAAATAATATTACATAATTATAATTACTTAGCTTCCTTTTTTTATAAGTTTAAATTTAAAATTTGTTATTTTCCTTTTTTATTTTAAAATGGAAAGTAATTACTATTTTCTAAAATGTTAATTAATTAGATGTTAAATATGTCAATTATTGATGTGGCATCCAAATAAGTTGTTTTAAATCCCACGTGGACGGATCTAGAAGCTTAATTAAATAAAATTGCATTAAATTTTATTTTAAAAAGAAATTTGGTTAAATATATATTAATTTGTTAATTAATAAGATTTAAAAATGTTAAGGTATGATGTGGCTTCTTTGATTAGTTGTGTAAAATCCCATAAAGAAAATATTACATAATTATAATTACTTTTTTTTTTGGTGAGGACTTATTTAAAATTACTTTGCTTCTTGTTTTATTACTTTAAATTTAATATTTGTTATTCCTTTTTTAAAAAAAAATAGAAAATAATTAGTATTTTCAAAAATGTTAATTAATTAGATGTTAAATATGTTAATTATTGATGTTCAACTCTCAGTCAGTTGTTTTAAATCCTACATGGACGCCTTTAAAAGCAAATATCTTCAACTTTTCTATAGTATATCGAAAAATTTAAATATAACCTAGTTATGTAGCTTAGCATTTTTTGTCAAACTTAAAGGTCTTATATATTGAAGGCAGAAAAGTGGAAAATTGTTGAATACTCTCTCTATTTCTTTTATTTGATGTTTTATGATAATCTTTTTGTTTGAAATTAGAGGATGCATTCAAATTTCATTGCAAAATTAATTAGTTTTTTTAAATCGGTTTAAAGATTAATATTCTACGAATTTATTTTATGAGTATGTAAACCTGATTAGACAGATATTAAATGATTTTATAATTTAATTTTTAAATAAACTATTCATAAAATTAGAAAATAGAAGAATTACATGTGAGCTCATGGTATGTTTGCTTACCTACTTAGTTAGTTATAATTTTATAGATTTTCAAATTAAATGAATAAATATATATCTTGTTTTGTATATATATTTTTCTAACATCTATTTCATATTTGTTGACATTATCAAAATTTTATTCTATTTATGATAAAGTATTATTAACTACGGTTTATAATGTTCTTGTTTGTTTTCACTTTTAATTAATTTCTAGA
>Ga0041059_1001573_pt1 | contig 17987 bp, 17 predicted proteins | sample AraColnosormetaG_FD_56232 | JGI IMG/M metagenome (GOLD analysis project Ga0041059, IMG submission 56232) | Arabidopsis roots microbial communities from North Carolina, USA - Col MF nosort | ecosystem: Host-associated > Plants > Roots > Unclassified | place: USA: North Carolina | collected...
AAAAAAAAAAAAAAAAAAAACTTTTCTGAGATTCCAATGAGAGAATTCAGACAGACAAGTCAGGTGAGGTGGGTGATTTGGCAGATGCAGGTAGAGAAATAACAAATTCGGAAAAAAAATCCAAACATATTGTTTTTTTTCTTAAAGCGAAATAAAACAATTAGTCAATTACGATAGTTTACTGGAATTATAATAAACAACCTTCTTAACTTTTTTTTTATGAAAAACACACGATAAATCATAAACGTAAGAAAAATTAACATGTTATTTCTATACCTTAAAACAAATTAATGCATCTTTCATATTTTTTACCAAATTTTTACAACTATTTTGTAGGGAATTTTCTACTAATTTCCTACCAAATATGAATAGTAAAAATTTGATAGTAAATTTCTTTTACCAATTTTTTTTGTAATGATAGGATTAATATGTTCCAAACAAATGCTAGATGTTAAGCTAACGGTGATTCACCGCTATAAATGCTAAGCGAACGGTGATCCATCGCCTATTGCCTAAAACATCTAACCGAGATATAGAGGATTTTTGGCTTAAGCGTTTAAATCAAAAAATTTAAAATATCTATTAGAATCTGTTATTTCTGTTTTCATGTGTCTGATTATGCACAATAGTGGAATGCTTTTTTATTGTTCGATATATCATTTATTTATACGAAACAACACAAATTAACTTTTTTATATATAGGATCATATTTATAGTCTTTACTCAGTAATTAATTGTTAAAATACATAAACTTATACAGTTTATTTTTTCAAATTGAATGAAATAACCATAAGATATTTGTTGCATACTTAATTAGAACCAATCTATAATCTCCTTAATCTTGACATAACTAGAAACGATTGTCATATATACTCATACATCTAAACCCTTTCAAAGAACCACCAATTGGAACTTCAGTGAACTCCTCTCGCCTCTCGTTATACACTATAACCTTGTCTTCTCTTCTTCCATTACCTTTCACCACTAGGAAGAGTTCTTCGTTTCTTGCTATGCACGCAAAACCAACATCAAAATTTCCGTTTCTATCTAAGCACGCTAAACCAACATTTAAAATGTTGAACGCTTTAACATTTTCCTTCCACGGGTCGATATTCCAATGCATGATCTCCTTGCCTTTTCTATGCGGACGCCATAGACAAATGTCATTATTTAGACTTGGGTAATGATCGATAACACATAGCTCTCCTCTTAAAACCCCTAACCATGAACTGTATTTCGACTCCGTGTGCATAGGAGATAATAGCTCTTGGTACTCTTCCTTGGCGAAATCGAAACAGAGGATGGTGTTTTTCCTACGGGGGTTTTTGGTGTGAGACCTGTCTGCTATCCACAACCGTACCGGTCCGGTCTATGAATTTGCGATGAAGAGAAGTATCTGGTACACTTTCTCTCCAACAGCTTTCTTTGAAAGCATAGATATAGGTTTTGAAACCAATTTTCGTTACAATCTTGTAATCATTAGAAATCCGGTCATAACCAAATCCCAATAGATTTGTGGTTTGGCCCGGTATAACCATTGGTATTCTCTTGAATTCCTCCGAACCTGGTTTCCAAATCGCTAGGTCATTGTTTTCTTTGAGGGTCAGACACATCATTCCACGACAATGAAGAATACAGACAGGTTCGGTTTCGGCCGGTAATGTAAAGGGCAAGTCTAGCTTCAACAACGTGGTTTCGTTGAGGTTTAGACGGTATAAACCATCTTTGTGTAATGAAATGAGATGTGATGATTGTTGATTCGACATAGGAAAATTGATCAAAACAGATATATTTTGGTGAAAATCAAGAAAAAAAAAGGATATTGATTGCTTATTTTATATAGAGCTTATGACTATGAACAACAATTCATTTTATAGATTGCTTATTTATTAATATTGAGAGCGTGCTTACATGTTTAACTAATTGTTTAGTTATTAGTTATTACTTCTAAATTGTTTATAGATTTGGAAATCTGTATATATCAAATAAAATTTATTATACTGCCACATAAGCAAATACAATCTTTAAAATCAGCCTCATCATTAAAAGAACAATTTTTTTTGTTGAACATATCATCATTAAAATAACTATATAATTGATTTCTTACTTTTTTCTTCAGTCAATATAATTATTTACTTGATTTGCTTCATTTGTTTGTTTATTGAAATTATCAATAATATCTTAGTTTTACCTAAAGTTTGGAAATAGATTTTTGAGTTTAAAAAATATACTTTTTATGATTTTTCTCTTATCAAATATCTCAATTTCTTTGATATAGTTTTACAAATTTGATTCGTGACCAGGGATGGGTGAATTTGAAGGTATGGTTCGGATTTGTTCATCTAAACTTTAAAGATTATAATTAACTTACTCTTAGCTCAAAAGTCACACGTTTGTCAATAACAGAGTGTGCTCAAGGACGTCTATCATCAAGCACATTAGTTCAACATTAGCGTATCTTGAGAACAAAAATTCCAATATCTTCAAACCAACATGAAGTTCATGAACATTGTGAATTGCTTGAAGAAGAGAGATCATGAAACTCAAAGATTGTTTCGCAAGAAAAATCTTACACTAAAAAAAACGAATTTAGTTTTGATCTGCAATGATTTGACGACTAGAGTCTTATGAATATGGTTTTGAATATATGAACAAGTGAGGTTACAATTAGAGAACAAAGAACGTGAACTTAGTATGAGAGGATCAGTGTAAAGATAATCCAAACACTAGACTCTGCAATCTTCTTCACAGATAGAGCATTGCGTTTCAACTTAATTAGAGAAGGGCTTTTGGAACTTCCCATGAACCCAAACTCGGTACATGTCCTTACCCTTTCTCCGGTTTACTGCTTTGACACAACAATATTCAAGCTCAACCTATACACGAGAATCAAAATATCATAAGATTTGTTATTCATTCAATCACAACAAAGAATAGAAAAACTGAAAAAAGAAAGTTTACCTCAATGAATCCAGCATCAGTAAATAGTTTCCTGGCAGTGTCGAGACAAAAGAAATAGGAAAGGGTTCCATCAGACCGCACATATTCCCTAAATCCTACACGTTTCTCTGGCTCAAACCGTAGCATAGTCATGTCATATAATCCTGTCAAGGTGTTTAGCCTATTAGTTTCTCTTTATTTGTAAACATATGTGATACAGCTCTTAATAGTGACCTTACCATAATCTCTAAATAAGAGCAGACCACCAGGTTTCAGCACAGCAAAGCATTCCTTGATAGCTCTCGGCATTCTTTCTTTAGGCACTGCCGACAATGTAAATATCTGACATAACATAAAAAGTTGGAATAACAACCGTTTCGATTAGAAATGTTCACATAGCAGAGCATATAACACATCTGTAAAAAGCCTAATAGCTAAGAATCAGATCATAGAAGATTAGAAACATAAATTTCAGTTTCACATCTATCTTATAACCACATTATAAAAACCATGAGATCAACTACTCTAGTTCCACTGCAGAATATCTGACATTACTGTTTCCTACAGTGAGCATTGTTATTCCTCTTAACTAAATGAGCGATGTTCACATACCAGAGTGACAAAATCCACCCCACCGATGCAATGTTTGCTCTCACTCCCTCCTATTAATGAAGATATACAAGATTAGCTAGGACGTGTATGAGAGAACAATGTGTATGGATAAATTGCTACAGAGAGACCAAAACCTGAGTGGTTAAGCATAAACTTGTCTCGACAACGATCACATGCCACCCAATCTGGAAACTCAGAAGTCGAAAAGTCACAACAAAAAGAATGAAAGTTATCAACCGAAGAAATAGCGCGATCAATGTTCTCTTTAGTCCTAACAAGAGCGTCACTGCTACAATCACAAGCATACACAGTAATGTTCTTGCTTCCACTACACAAAAACAAAGATAAAACACATAAAGGTTAACTCCAAAAAGCTAAATCGGAAGAATAATACGGCGAAGATCGAAAGAATTATACCGTAAAATCGGAAGCACGGTACTGCCATTACCACAACCAATTTCCAAAAGTTTTGAGTTCTCTCCACAAGAAACTAATTCAGGAAATTCCTTCAACAGATACCTTCTTTCCTACACGAAAACCAGCCAGCCAAGACGAAGAAATGTAGGACCCCGAAATCCAGATTTAAAAACACTCAATTTCTCATTCAAAATAACTTCAATTTTTACATCTAATAAGGCTCATTACGAAGGAATCCAAAGACTCCATGATCCGGTCATTCCGGTGATGAACTTCACCGGAAAACCGGAAAGTTGGCCGGAGCCACTTGTTTAAAATGTTCCAACAATAACATCATTCTTACCCAAATCCTAAGATTAATCAATCTCTCTACATCTCAAAAAATTCAGAAGCAAATTTTTACTACTAATTCAAACTTTTCTTCGATTGTAAATGATAAGAGCTGATTACAAGATATGGAGTAGTGATGTGTGTGTAGTACCTTGAAGAATTTTCCGGAGGAGTGACGGGAGTGAAAATCTTGCCATGGCTGCGAATCTGGTAAATATTTGGAGAGATTTTGGTGGTGGTGGTGGAGATGGTGGGAGAGAGAAGGATCGTTCTCGACGATGTTCTTGAGAAATTCCCATTCGAAATCTTTGGAATGATACTCTCCTGCTTCTTCTCTTTTCTCCATTGTTTGTTCAATGCCTGCAAGTATTTTCTCTTTTGAGAAGTACGGACCGGGAAAAACCATACTAAACCGAATATTTTTTAGAAAACCAGTATATACGGTTTGATTGAACGATTTATTAGGGTTTTGGCTTTTGGGTGTTCAATTCTGATTCGGTTTCGTTTGATATGGTTTTTCAATTTTGGTTTTTCATTTTTCCGGTTCATGTATATATGGTTTGGTTTCTTCGGATCGATTTTAGTCGTTTGATATAGATTAAAATCTTCATTAATTGCACATTTATATAATGTTACTTATAATGAAAAAAATTAAATAAAACATGAATTAAGTAAAATAAATGAAAATTTAAGTTCGTATTGTACCGCATCACAAAATTAACATCTCCAAATAACAAAAAGAGATACCCTAAGGAGTGAAGTCAAATTGTTTAAGCGCTGGATGTTTTCAAGTTGAATTCTAGGTGGTCTAATATGATATACCCAATAAATTCAAACTATAGAAATCAAACCATGCTTATTATTGAAAATAAAACTAACACATATTTATTCAACATGTACACATTAGAAACACAGCTATACATATATTAATCTTCGTCATATTGAAGATTAGAAACACACACAAAAATTAAAAAAACGCACAGTGTGATATTAGAAAACGGCTAATATCCATCCACACAACATAAAACGGAGAAACTAAAAAACAACTTGCACTGTCGTATAGTTCTGCTCAAATAGATATTCTGTTAAGGAATAAAGAAACCACGTGATGTTTCATCAACTCAGGATGTGTAAAAATGTCAGTGTCTTTGTACAAAACCTTGACGACCCTCGAGAGGTTTAGGAATCGCATGACGATAGGGAAAGCAAAAGAGTGATCTCTCGTCATCAGTTCTTGATTAAGACTCTTCCATGAATCCAATGCCATGATTTTGATCTCTTCTTCGGCTTTTTCCCATGAAATACCATATTGCTTCATGTAACAATCAATGGATGTTCCTACGTGCTTTCTCTTATGTTCAAACTGCATTAGATAGATCTCAGATTTTAAAATTATCTTTACACCAACGTGGTGACAAAAATTGTATTTGTATGTAGAGTGTCAACTACAGCTTAAGTTCTTAGGTCTGATATTATAATTCGAATTCTACAAGAAATTGGATCTCAATCTCTCTTGGAATGTCCAACGTCAAATATCATGTTCTTTTTCTAATGTAGTAATGTGTGTCATTTTCTTTTGTAACATGTTGCTTTCTCATAGTACATGTTATATACTACGATCACATGCTATTCCTTCCGAAAGCATGGAGACAAAATTTTACACATGACATTGTTTTTTTCTTTCAGTATGACATGTTTTTTTTTAAATGACATTGATTTCTTTCTCATTCTTTCGGATATCTCTCTTTCACTGACAAAACTCCTGTCTTAATTTTTTTCTCCTTTCAGATTTTGTGTTATTATTATTTGTTTCATGTTTTTCCCCAAACTACATATGCTACTGAATTTTTGTCTTTTGTTTGTGGAAATCTATAAATTTTCTCCTATCTTTCCTAAATTTTCTGATTCATGGCTACTCTGGTCAAAATCTAGTTAATAATATAATCTTTTAGAAGCAATATCTTTGTCATTTAGGATCCGATAGGTCAAACTAGACTGGTTATTAACTTATTGGCATCACTACAATAATGTGAGTTAATTACCTCGCAACTAGCAATGTCACCACAGAGACGGCCTATTAGTGCAGAAGTCACAAGAAGGGGTGGGAAAGTGCTTAACCATTCAAACACATCAAGGGTGCCTTCATCCACCATCCCTAGAAAGGATCCTGTTAACAGAGCTAAGTAGCTCGATGAATAAACTCCGTTCTCTTTGTACTCGTCAAATGTTGCCACAAAGTCTTCACTCAACCATTTTGCCTCTTGAAGATAGGCTTTAGCAGTTACAATCATCTGATTTATTAACATATAACCAACAAATTTTTCATTTAGATTCAACACACATGAACATAGACTTAGTACTTAATTACTAATTAGTTTTGTGCTTTTGAAGTAGTTGTGTATATAAGTATTTAGTAATACCGATTTTTTAGCGAAAAGGCCGCATCCTGACCTTCCTTCCCTCTCCATATCCTCCTCAAGTTTTCCGTAGAAATCTAACACCACATGATGAAGATACCTCATGCTCTCCGGGAGCCCTTCTATGCCGCTAGGATTCCACATAATCAATGAAATGGTTCGAGTTCCTCAATCGTGCCAAATGCATCGTACGTATCATCAACAAGAGTCAATAAGATAACAACAATGGCCAATCTAATCCTTGCTTGAGAATATCGGGGCTCAAAGTATGCTCCAACAGCCCACAAGTAGCTTTCGACAGTCCTATTCCTTGCATATGGTACTTTCAAGTCGAGCTCTAGATTTGAGTACCACCTACAAAAAAAGAAGAATCGACAATCATTATGGTAGTCTCTCCATATATAAGAGTTTTAAAATGTATATATAATCTATCTTGCTAGCTCATAATGGCACCTGAAGACTTGGCAAAGCTCTTTGCGGTGCAAAATTTGCAGAAGATTGAAATCTATCTTAGCAAATTCTAGCAAGGTTTGGTCGTGCAGATCTTCTTCTTCATAGTATGAGATATATTGTCGTGTCTCTATCCTTGATATACCCCTAGGGTATGCATGTTTGAGGGCATTTTTAATGCGGATGGACATAGGTGGACTAGATTGATCAGCCAGTCCTTCCAAATGAGACCTAGAGAAAGCAAGAGCTTCATCGAGAATGTCTTCACCATGGGTGCTCCAATGTGCAGCTTCATAAAGGCATAAAAGACCTCTTGCATCCTCAGCTAGGTGCTCCTTGAACTTTCCATCCTTATTCTTGAAGTTGTTAAACACATCTTACACATATAATTTTTTGTTAGTAATCAAGTTTAATAATTAACATTGACTTGGTAGATTTACTAATCATTATGCACAGAGAGTACAAAGTGAGTATACCTTGCGCTTCCACAGTATTAATATGATCGAATTAGGTGAAGTTGAAAAAGAAGAAAAAATACGCTCGCTATACTTATGTCAGTTTTCACATTAACCAAAATGTAATATAGTTCTTAGACCAAAAACAAAATACTACTAACAATTAGCAACATTCTCTTTCATGACTTTTTCTTAGTAATATCAATTCAAATTTTTTTTAACCCAAAAAATATGGAAACATAAATAAGAAACTTATTCATACTGATAAATTAATTAACATATTACGCTCGATAATTCTAACATTAGAGTGACTTACCGACACCAAGTTTATAGCCAAATTGTCTAAAAATTTGGAAGACGAGGGAGACGGTGTATAAATCGAACTCATTGCCTCTTATCATCTGCATAAAACCATGACACCAAACATCGTCTCTAACTGCGTGAAGATGTCTACTTCAAAGTGGTAGGAAACACCAAGGCGACAAAGAGCATCAATGAATTTGATGTTCTCTATCGGCTCTTCTTTTGAAGCCATTAACAATCCTCTTACGGTTTCCTTTAGTGAACTCAGCTTCTCTTCGTTTATCTCACTCTCCTATATACATCAAAATAATGGCACGAGAGAAGACATCATAATATAGAGTATATTCATAGTGTTTTGTGAACAAATTTGCCTAATTGTGACTTCAAGTCGTGTGGGTACGTACCGGATCCAAAACAGAAAAAGAGATCAAGGGATCTTCCCATATATTCACCGGAAAATCCGCTAATGGCCGATATATTTCTTCAGTCGTAAGCGCTGACAAAGTATTTATCAGCTCCTGCATGCTTAAGTTCTTTTTCTGAATAAAAGTGTATCTATAATCACACTTCAAGGTTTTCTAAAGCTTTGGTAAAACTGTGGCTGCACTTGATACATATAGAGGCCATATATAGGGAGATGAGCCTCCCTCTCTTCTTTTGGTGTTTCTTTTTTTAGTAACCTTTATCTTAATTTTGTTTATTTCTATGGTATTTTCTTTTAGGCGTGTAAAAATGAGTCATTGATTGGGACTCTTAGCCGACACGATAGATATGAACACATTGGCCATTTTACTTTTCTAGTACTCCCTCTGTTTTAATATATTTCTAGTTTAAAGGTGTTTTTTTTTGTTACAAAATAAATGTTGCTTTTATATTTTTTTATGCAAAAATTAAATATATTTAATAGTTTTAACTAATTATATTTAATAGTATATTTTCGAATTAATTTTATTTGATAATATTTTATAAAAAATAGATATATTAAAGAAGGTTTTTATGTTTTTTCTTTTAATTTGTATGAAAAATCTTTAAACTATAAATCAAATAAAATTGAGGGAATAATAGACAAGTGACAGATTTTCTTCGGTTACTAAAAGAGCAAAATCAATTCATTTTAATATTTTGACGAAAACAAAACAAAAAAAAAAATCATTTTAATATTTTATGTCCATCAGCCCGTTGAATTAGGCTTAAATGGCGGCGACACATTAAAGCTTCTTTAATTGCGCCACTAATATGATATGCGCCACTAATATGATATCCCCTACCTCATATCAATCATTGTAAGTGTCATTATAGTTTCTTACATATATTAACATAACAATTAAAAAGAAAGGGTTGCCTTCCATGCCAAGCCAGCACATGGACCGAATTGTTACTCGCTACAGTGAGGTGACTGGTGAGATGGGAACAAGTTGCCATGATGTATGCAGGTAAGTGAGGGATGAACGCCTGTCTGTGTTGCTGCATGCCTGCATGTGCTATTTGTTTGTTTCCAAGGTGGTGTGATCTGCCCCCGAGGAATGTCTAGGAGAAGGGTTTTCTGCTGTGATTGCTGAAGGCAAATAATAATCAAGAGTCGAGGAACAAAATTTGTTTCAAATAAAGTGGAAAGAAATTCATATTTGAAACTCCTTCGTTTTTTAAACAGTTCAACATTTGATGTAGATTTTAAAAATGTAAATTCTATTTAATAGGCTGTTCTTTTTTTTATATAATATGTGAAATCTATAAAAATTAAATAACTATTTGAAAAAAGCTTTTAAATTGATTATAATTTTGTAGTGGGTTAAAATCTAGAATGTCAATAAAAATATAATAAAAAAACCGAATTAAAAATCACTAATAAAAGCCTTCGAATTCATAATCCCAATGCTTTTTTAATCTTTTTCTTCTACACAATTTCCAGAAGATGATTACTAATTAGAACGAAATATAAAATACAAAATTTGTCCAAAAACTTGGAGATGCGGGGGATCGAACCCCGTGCCTCTCGCATGCAAAGCGAGCGCTCTACCATTTGAGCTACATCCCCAGTTGTTGAGTTACAATGCTTCACGTTTTATAAATTCGAATATCTAAACCAACATGAACTCTTCTTATCTCCAAGCGAGCCGCGTCATGGTGCTCGGATCTAAATCTCCGGTAGACCGCCGCCGGAAATCACTTGAAAGAGTGGATAAAGAACTCTTAAGAGGCAATTACGAAACTGCTCTCTCACTCGTCAAACAACTCAAGAGCAAACATGGCTGCTTATCTGCTTTTGGCTCTGCTAAATTGGTTTCTCTCGCATCTCTCTCTTAATGCTTATTTGCCAATAAATCATCTCTAATTCCTTTTTTTTTTTAATTAGCTTCCGAAGAAATTAGACATGAGTAGCAAAACTGATCTCAGGTCGTTGATTGATTCTGTCTCCAGAAGTATTGAATCTGTTTATGTCCAAGAGGTACTTTCAATTTTTGCAGTGTTTTACCAATAAACACATGTAATTTCATGTACCTTAATTTTTTTTATTTTTTTTGTAGGATTCAGTGAGAACATCCAAAGAGATGGAAATTAAAACTTCACCTGAAGAAGATTGGTTCTCTGTTGTTCAGGTGAAGATCTCTTAGTTGTCAAATAAAACTAGAACTTAACATTGTTGCAAAGTGAAATTTTATCACAAATGTTGTTTGGTAATGAGACCAAATCAAATAGAACTTTTTGTGGTGTACCTTTATGGGCAAATATATATAAATTGATTTTCTGCGACGTCTGCAGCATGAATCAGGGCATTTTCTTGTTGGTTACTTGCTTGGAGTTCTCCCAAGACACTATGAAATACCAACTTTGGAAGCTGTTAGGCAGAATGTGTCGAATGTGACCGGGAGAGTAGAATTTGTGGGGTTTGAATTCCTCAAACAAGTAAGTAGTTTGCTCAACAAATGGTCAGCTTTGTGTATGTTCCCAACCACAAGAGTTTTATGTTATCACCGCAGGTCGGTGCTGCAAACCAGCTTATGAAAGATGATGTCGACGGCCAAATGAACCAAGGCAATATCTCATCCAAGGTAAGATTTCCTCAAATGGACCTGTAATGAGTGTTTTTCTTTAGCTCAAGCTGTTTCTGTAATGATTGGTCAAATCTGTGAATGCAGACACTGAACAACTTTTCATGTGTGATACTTGGAGGAATGGTAACAGAACATATACTATTCGGATACTCAGAAGGGCTATACTCAGATATTGTCAAGGTAATACAAACTCAAGTCTCCTTCCACTCATAGTCATGAGACTATAATCTTCTAATGTATTTTTTGAGATTTGAGTGTTGCAGTTGAACGATGTTCTGCGGTGGCTCGGCTTCACAGAATCAGAAAAGGAGGCTCATATCAAATGGGCTGTTTCCAACACTGTCTCATTATTACATTCTCACAAAGAAGCAAGAGTCTCACTTGCAGAAACCATGGCTAAAGCCAAACCTATTAGCACTTGTATTGAAGCCATTGAATCCGCTATTTCAACACATCAAATTTAACTATTTCACTTCTTCAAACCGAATTCATTACTGGATTTGCAAACACAGTTTTTGAGTAACATGAAAATACCAAAACTATTGTGGAACAGAGAGCCATGTCTATGTTACAAGCTAAAAAATAAAATTAAAACTCTTGAGAAGCAGATCCGATATCGCCTTTGTTCTTTCCAACCTTTGATGGGAGAAGAGTCTGATGAATGTTGGGCAAAACTCCTCCATTAGCAATTGTTACACTTCCAAGAAGTTTACTAAGCTCTTCATCGTTCCTCACTGCAAGCTGAATGTGCCGTGGTACGATACGTGTCTTCTTGTTATCTCTTGCTGCATTTCCAGCTAGCTCCAATACCTAATGATTATATCAACATCATATAAGAGATCAGACTCTAGAAGACACCTTAACATCAAATCAAAATCAAAGATTCGGTAAACATCGAAAAATCTAGTGATATATCAATTACGAGTGATTCTCATCATAGAGACTAAAAGACTAAATACCAAACAGAAGATTGTTTGTTACCTCAGCGGCGAGGTATTCGAGAACGGCGGAGAGATAAACGGGAGCACCGGCACCAACACGTTCGGCGTATTTACCGGCTTTAAGGAATCTAGCGATTCTTCCAACGGGAAATTGAAGACCAGCTTTAGAAGATCGAGAGACGGACTTTGTAGCTTTTGGCTTTCCTCTGCCACCTTTAGTTGTTCCACTGCCGGCGCCGGAACTCATTTTTTGTTTATCGGGAAATTTGAAGAGGCGATTGTAAAATGTGATTAGAGATGGCTGAGGATTTTGTGAGTGGAGTGATTTAGGGTTTAGGTTGTGATTTCTGAAATATATAGCGTTGAGATAATGGATTTTGATTGGTTAGTTGTGAGTCACGCGGATTGCCAGCGTGGCACCATTGTAAGTTCTCGCGGGTTTTTTTTTCCGCCTCTTTTTAACAAGTCGGTGAATTTTTTAAGACGATTACTATTTGTGTTAAAATTCGGTTTAGAAAAAATGCACCAAAACTATAATTCGGTTCGGTTTGAAAAAAAATTAACATCCAATGTTGAACCGAAATTAGCTCAATTTGTTGGGTCATGAGATAAATTTCAATCAAATGGTAGTGAAGGATAAGCCCAATAACAAATAACACAAACAGCTTTAACATGGGCCAACTAAAAAGTGACTGTCAAGCATAATGGTGGTGATGATGATAGATTGATAGTGGTGTAGTATGACAGATTGATAGTTATTAAATTAATTAAGATAATTATATGTATATATTCTTTGTACATTTCTGCATGTTTTTATAAAGTCAAACTTAAAAAGTCAAAACACTTATGTCAAAAAAAAAAAAGAGTGAACAACTAAAACTCAAACTTTGACCACATGTTACAACTAATGAATTTATTGACAAATAATTATAGCATACATGGAATGGTTGCGACTTATGCAAGGTCGATATGTTTTGTATACAAGGGTGTTTATCTTCATCAAAATAATAACAGTACAAAGAAAATTATTCTATTCTTAGCTAGTATTGATGAAGGAGACAAGATAGGGTTTTGTTTACTCTCTACAGTCGATGAAGAATGCGATGATGCGAAAGTATCTTAAGATGAAGAAGATCATGACCGGTGTTGTAGTGACTGAGGTCAATCAGCATGCACTTGGTAACCAGTTTGTGAAGAAGAATGACGTCATTCTCGAGATTGATGGTATGACCGTAGAAGATGATGGCAAAGTTTTCTATGAAAACAGGTTGTGGATGCACTTAAATGGTTTCATTGCTTTGAACATGTGAATATTCGGTCCCTTAATCCTTTGATAGCCTCTACAAAATTTTGATCTTTATAGTCAAGGTAAACCAACAACGTTGATTGTGAAATTCAAGTGGTAAAACCGTTAAAAACAACATCGAGACCTTGATTTAGATTATAACCATTCATGGGAAACATTTTGGGTTTAAGTGACATGAAAAAAGATTGCTTTAGACTATGTGTTACTTTGTTATGATTTTTGGAAGTTTTAAATATCCACTAAAATCTATTAAATGAGAACTTATTTCACAATTAAATGATAATATTTAATATTAAGGTCTGATTAGAGAATGTGAAAGAGTTGAGTTGACGCGATTAAGAAAATTCGGTGTTGTATTCTTAACCCTGCAGAGAAACATGAGATTATAACACTGCAATGCAACAAAATATACAATGCCTTTACTCAATTAGTAAAAACCCAAACGAAATAAATCTTTATTTCTATTTTTTGCCTGCTTTTTTCCTTTTTTTCTCTTTTTTTTTTGATGAATGAATAGAGAGAGTTACACGAAAAAAAAAGATTACAAAGAAACAGTCCATGGAAATCGAGAGACTGTTGATAATGAACATTACATTTACAAGCATTTACAGAAACAGATGATAAAAGAAATTGATTTTAAATGTTATTTTTTCAGGGTATTAAAGATCATCAGTGAGTAAAAGTTGCAGCAAACGGGATTAGTATGTGACCCCTTCTCCATTAGAGCTTTCTTTGGCCATAGTTTAACTAAACTCAACCTGTAACACATCCAAAAATGTTGATGATATATTGAGATAATACCGTTAGAAGAGGATTCAAATCATCGAAAAAAATTACAGGCTATGGGATGTATTCTTCTTACCTTCTTCGGAGAAAGCGAAAACACCACCAAGCATGTCATCGTCCTCATCATCATCGAGTTTTCCATCAGATGGAGCATCCTTATGCTCAGTTTCTGTAACAGTTTCATTGGAGACCACCTCCTCGAAAAACTGCTCGAAGTTTGGGGAGCCGTCAATGGGTCCTTCACCCTCGTCTGCTGCATTCATGCTCATATCAGAACGGTTAGAACTTACATTTGAATCTCCACTTATCCCACTGCTGTTTTCAATTTTTGTTTCAGCGGGCAGGGAGGCGTTCTTTGGCAAGACATGAGCGTCGTCGTCTATATAATCAGTGTCTTTCACAGCAGAAGAAATGGAAACTACAGGCTGTTTAAATGTTACAATTCCGGTATGAGGATTTTGGTTTGGAGTTAGTGCAAAATGGGCACTCCCTCTTCTTTCCTCATCTTCGGGGTAAACCATACCTGCTAAAACTTCAGTTTTAAGATTTGACATATCTTATAATGCATGGATTAAGAAAGTAAATTTGATTACCATTGAATGGATGCATTTCTTTAACTTGTCCAGGGTCAGAAGAAGAAGAAGAATCTGAATCTCTTTCCCCAGAAAATCCTCTACAAGCAAAGAAGAACCACTTCAAAATTGGATCAATGACAGACGCAGTTTATAAGATGTGATGCAGTTAGCGAGGTAACTTACCTGTTGCGCATACTGGTATACACACTGTGAAAATTATCATATACCGGCAGAAGATCCTTTCGCCTAATGTCAACCTCGTTCGCAGATACTTTCCCGATTTCTGTCTCCCCACCACCTTGATGCGAATTCAGGTTCTTGCCATCAGAGTCTGGTGGATACATCGGATAGAAAGATATCTGGAATTGATAAAATTTAAGGGAGTGTCAGCCATTGTACATTCTATATAGTAAGAAGACATGACCAGCAGAGACGTAGATGGCACCTCTGAATTTTGCCAGATTGGTTTTCTTCCGGAGTTTATCAGCACCTCTGCATTGGCAAGATAAACATGGTGTTTCTCCAGAGGCTTTGTTTGATCTTCACTATCAGAAGTATCAACAGTTAACTCAGCATTTTTTCGTCCACCATAAGTAAGCCCGCATATGTTCTCCTCCCTCTCTGGCCAATCCGCTCTTCGACAGACATCCCAACACTGAACTGGTTCAACTTTCACTCTCAGTTCCTCTTCAGAGGTCAGCCCAGAAGTTGCTCCATTTCGCGTATTGCTCTCAGCCTGGTCTCCTCCAAGAGATGGAATGAGTTTGTATTGAACTACATGACCTGATGGAGTGTAAACCAGTAAGTAGTCCAAGGCAGGAGATGACGACTGCGATTCTTGTGGCACAGATTGATGGAAAACAGCAGCAAGACAGCCAGAGGGGAAGGTGGGTTTTCCTACAACGGAACTTGCAGCATGGAAGAAATTGTTGCATTTGATTCGGCTAACCACAGAAAGAGTAACTGACGCTGGTGGTGGATATGAAAAATGGGTGGTCATAAACGACGGACTTGACCACCATGGCAGGGATAATGTTGGAGCAAGCGTCGGTCCATCGAATTGAGAGTTTCGTATTTCAAGAACATTTTCTCCCCCGAACGGGGATAAAACATAAATATGGCAGGTGCTCTTAGATGAAACAATTGCAATCCACTGACTGTAGCTACTAAAGCAAATATCTTGTATCACCTGTGGGAATATAGCACAACAGCGTTTACAGTAACATAACCATCCAAATGAACTATAGCTACAAGAGAAAAAGGAATAAGAAACATACAGCTGATGTCATGCCACGATGTAGTTTGTAAAGAGGCACATGGGAAGAGCTCCAATCATAGCTTTGAGCACCCGGTCCATTCTTTGTAGGTGTCGGCATAATCCGGAAAACGTTAATATTGTTACCGTGGATTGAGGCTGTTACTAGTAAAGTGCCACTAGGGTCGAAACAGAGAGCAGAGATTGGACTAGTGTGAGCCCTGAATTGTGCTATAATAGCTCGGGACTCAAAATCTTTGACAATTACCTGCCACAGGTCATATTGATAAGCATGTTATACTCCTTGTGTTAAGATATCCAAAGTGCAGAACAAAATAAAGACAAAACGTTATAAAACATTTACTATCCTAATCTAGGTTCTCAATACTCCATAAATGGTTTGGCATATGTTTAACATTCCACAACGCATACCATTCTCAAGCAACCGAACAAAAAAACGAGGGTTTAATATAATCAAGATAAGATGCTTTCTCTAAAAGACTAACCGTTCCAACAACATCTGACTCAGCTGAATGAGAACCGACCCGACCAACTTTCCGGCCAGGGCTGGACGAAAGAGAAGGACCAGGACCGTCATGCTTGAGATCTTGACAGTATTTAGATATAGTTTTGTAACCCTTGTCACCCAAATTGAGTAACCCAGCTGCCAAATGCTTACTAGATTCCATAGCGTATCTTGCCACCAGATTACCATTATTTGGCGAGGTAGATGGACTGACACCAGGAGGAGTAACATTCTGAGGGCTCAGACGACCTATACTAGAAGACAAGGGACTATTGGAAGCATACGCTAACCATCTAGCCCCGACAGCCATTGGACCATATCCAACATTAACCCCAGATATCCCTTGGTTTCCAAGCTGAGGTACAGGATACGAGAGGACACTGAATTTGTTTTCAAGAGTTAGCGCATCAAAACAATATATCTGCATCACAATGGAAAAGCATTAACAGACAGTAGAAAACTTGCACTCCATATCGAAGAGATAGATAAGCACATAAAAAGCTAACCTGCGAACCGAGGCCAACAGCGACAATCCGAGGACTGCATCTAACCATATAAACAGTAGATCTAAACCTCAAAACATGAACATAGTTATGCGATCTAAGCGAATAAAATCGCACAACCGTGGGAGAGAGTGCAAGAGGATCCTCATAACCATTTCTAACAGATCCATCTCTACTAGTAACAATAGGACCTGAACCTTTAGCTTCATCAGCAACAGCTAAAAGTATAGGATGTGATGATCTAAACCCTTCAACTCCATCACATTTAGCAGGTAATGGCTGCATCTGTAAAAATGTAACCGGATCATCCCGCCTCGACACGAATTCGGTAACATCATTTGAATCATCGATATCAAGAACTTGAAACCCGTTTGTATAACCTAGTAATAGAACGTTCTTGAAAGATGATTCACTTGTGTGCAATCTATCAAATGAAGACCACAACACCTGCTTCACCAAACACAAGGATCACAACAAGTCAAACCTATCTCGATAAAAAAGACTCACACTTTTTCCTAATCTGATCAAAATCACATAAACCCAATTGGAAAATGAATCAAAAACCCCCAAATTCCAAAATAGAGAATCACGAATTGGGGAAAATCAAAATTGAGGTCAAAACCTGATCTTTAAGCTCGTGAGAATCAGAAGAGAGGGAAGCAGCGACGGAGGCGCTAGCTGAGCGAACACCGGAGGAAGCAGTTCTGATGCAAGTAGAGATGAATTTTAACGAATTGGGCAAAAAGCCATTAGTACCATTATTCTTCGTTTGATTATGATTATCTCCGTTGTTGTTGATGTTGACCTTGGAGTTACTCTTCATAGTAATTATGAATTCTTCGTGGAAGATACCACCGGAGATACACCGGAGAAGAGACAACGATCGGAAACAGCATAAGCCGGCGGCGATTTCGAAGAAGAAGAATAAGTAAAGAGATTGTTTAATTTGAGAAATTTTGAAGCTTTGCCATTTTTTGGTAATTGGGGTTAAGCGGTGGTGTGTTTTTTGACCTTCTTCACGGAAGAAGAAGAAGAAGCGAAGAAGATGATGATGATGATGGAGAAGAAACGGTTCTTTGCTTTTTTTTGGTTTCTGTTTTTTTTTTTTTTTTGGGTTT
>Ga0041059_1001574_pt1 | contig 17984 bp, 12 predicted proteins | sample AraColnosormetaG_FD_56232 | JGI IMG/M metagenome (GOLD analysis project Ga0041059, IMG submission 56232) | Arabidopsis roots microbial communities from North Carolina, USA - Col MF nosort | ecosystem: Host-associated > Plants > Roots > Unclassified | place: USA: North Carolina | collected...
TTACAAATGTGGCTTATACTACAAGAGTGCCTTAAAAAAAAAAAAAAGAGCTGAGAGTGAATGGTGTGTGGATTGAAAATAAGCGGCTTGTGTTTACTGTTTACCGCCAAAGATGGTTGATGATGTGATTGTGGGATCACAGTGTCTTTTTCAACAAAAAGAAGAAAAAAAACATGTATGTTATTTTCACGATTTTAATTGTTTGTCGTAATATCTTTTTAGTGTGGAAAAAAAAAGGTTGGTTTTTTTGTGAAATGTTATTAAGCGGAATATAATCATGAATTATTTTGAAATTTAATTTACGTGTCTAGAACTATGAGCAGTACGAAAAGACGAGTATTAGTTCCAAAAGTCTGTTCTTGCTACGTTAATCCAGTAGTGATATATAAGAAAGAGATCCTCTAGTAGAAGTCAAATCCTTGATTAGGTAATTTCGTGTTCAAGATACGTTATAAATCACTCTACGAATGGTAGTAAAGGCTGTCTCAACCACGGATATCATCAGATTTGGGATAATTAACGTAAGAGTAACGTTTTCAAGGATAGTTTGCTCTTAACTACTCTGGCTGAGATGGATCAAATGCCAAGAACAATCCGGAACTGACGTTCACAAATTCTCTTTGAAGTATCAACTCTGAAACCATATTTCAAAATCTGATTACAATACAAAATGGACAAAGGTGTTTAAAGTTTTAGCAGTCAAAAAATGTGTTTTAAATAAGCTATTTTTCCTCTGATATCTTAAAACATAGGTGAGGAGCTTATGCCACTTGTTTACTTGTTTTTCTTCTTCCCAGCTGATTTCTTCTGACCACTCCTCTTGAATTTTTTGAACTTGGTGGTGGCAAGTGCTTCTGCAGCGCTCTTGCCTTCCATTTTCTTTGCCATCTTGACCACACTTGACATCCCTCTCACTGCAACTGCCCGTTGCTCTGGTCTACGGCTCATCATCTTGCGATCGAGTGGCCAATAGGCATATGGTTCAAGTTTATCTTTCTTCTTAAGATCGCCACTTGCCTTTTTGCTTGCATACTCTTTGCCTGTGTAAGCGTATCCAGACTCTGATGTCTTCATCCGCTTTTGGTTCTTCTTGGATGAGTTTCCAGAGAAACGGCTGCCTTTGCTACTTTTGGCATCTGAATCTGCATCAGATAGTTCCTTCCTTTTAGACCTCTCTCCTTCACGAATAACTAGCCGCCCTTCCACATCAAACTCTGCTTCTTCATCCGAGTCAGCTTTCCGTTTGCGAAGTTCACTTGACCGAAGAGCTAATCTTGTTTTGTGCTGATCCATTAAGTCAAGCGGTTCATCATCTGACTCATCCACTTCAAGATGACTCTGGTTCCGACTTTTCTTGGATCTGTAATATGTCATCAACACGTCGGTTAAGTAGATCCAAAAGCATAGCGATACAAGATTAGTGCCAAAATGTGTATATAACAACCAACCTCAAAGCGGATGCCTTGGATTTTAACAAAGAGGAAGCCTTGCTGCGGCCATGAGACTCCGCATCCATGTCGTCTCCGTCACTGTCCTCACTGTCCGCGTATACATCAGAAAATATCTTGGTATCATTCCACCTGCTAACCCTGGAAGACCCAAATAAAAACAATCAGTACTTGACCACTCAGAAACTTCTATGAGACCATATGCCAATTGAGTTGGTAAGGTACTTTGATGAAGTATCTTTTGAATGCTGCGATTTACTGATGTCAGAGCCAGCTGCATATTTTTTCTCTTTACGTTCCTTGATCTGAGATGAACCAAGAGAAAATGTATGAGTATATGACATAATACAGATACTGAAGTTTAAGCAACTTTGAACACTGTTAGCAAACCTTTCGGATGTTTGTCAGGAGTTTCATATGTTCCTCAGGCATCACAGACTTGACAGCCTCCGTGCCACATTTCTTGATGAGCATCTCCAACAGAAGCCTCACCTATTATACCAACATGACTCTTAAAAAAAAAAGACAAGAATCCGCAGAAACAAATCATAATATATGCCTGCCGCTAAGAAACAAATTTTATGTACAAGCAAGAGCTCAACATGGATAAATGTGTGCGTCTGAGTTGTGTGAGAGAAGGTAAAGTTGCGGTAATGAGATTCAAATTCTAGGCATCAAAGATGTCATCTTGGGCATTCTGTATTAATAAAAACATATCAGAAACACACCTTTGCTTTGAACAGATTTTTTGTTCCTTCTGGCCACTTTAGTAAGCCTTCAACCATGCTCTTTAAATTTGCGTGTAGTCCTTCAACGGGTGATTTAGCCACCAACACCTTCAACAAACCTAAATTTGCCTGTTTCCCAAAATACATTAGTTGTAAGTTTCAGAAAAAGGAAACAGTTCATTGTGTATCATTGATAAAGTTGTGGACTCTTGAAAGGGAAGATGAGTAACTAACTTTTGTAATTTCTTTATTTTTCCTCTGGAGGAGAAGAAATGTTGAAGGAAGTAAATTGTAAGCACTAGATATGAGATCGGAGAACTCATATGTCAAACGAGCTACACCCTTGACAGCAGCACTAATCATTTGAGGTTTTTCGCCAGCCAAGCAACCAACCACCTGTGAGGTTGTAGCAGAGGTCAAAAATCAATATTGATAAAGAAATGAAAAACAACGCTCCTGCAAAAAGGATTAAACTAATACATACCATATCGAAGTACCCATGCAACTTCTCGTTGTCTCCACCATTCTCCTCATCTGCGTATGCATGACCAATCTGAACAAGCACGTCATAGGCTCTGTTTCTTGTTTTTTTATTTACCTGCAGAAACAACAGCGACCTGAATAATGATTATTACACGATCATAGTGTCACAGTTTCAAGCAATGGTTTCTACCTCCTTTAAAGCAAGTATAACTTCGGGTAGAAAAGAAGAAACAATGTCTTTTCTCTCCTTTAAATCATCCTGTACAGGAAAAGAACCATCAGAATCTAGGAGGACTATTTCCCTTATAACTCAAAGTGAAATGCAATCCAAACTAAAACCTACGTCTTTATTATGATACATTTAGTCAAAATACACATAAAGTAAAAAGGTTAAAGCACATAAAGTAAAAAGGTTAAAGCTTCTTACAGTCCTTGATGCATGAGCTAACAGGAAGTATAAACAATCAAGTTTATGGCGTTTGGCAGAGACATGGCATATATTGTGCATCAGCACAAGCAACTCCTCGAGGTTCTTTGAAACAAATCCATCAGAACTCTGGCAATGTATAAATTCATACCAAAAGACATTAGTCAAGATTTATTTGTAAATGAGAGAGCTTAGGTCAATGGTTTTCAAGGACCTTAAGAAACAGCATCAGTGTTTAGAGGAAACACTGATGCTGTTTAACATAAATAAAATAAGCATATATTATGCAGACACAAAATGTCATCATTGCATCCAAGCGAAGAAGATTTAGACGCTAAGCAAGCATAGAATCAGTCGGCTATGCACAAAAGAAAGTAATATACATGACCTAGTCGAGTGTAATCAATACCTTCAAAATGACCGAAAGAACTTTGTACGCTTTCTTTTGAATTAGGCCCTTGGAATCCTGCAGTTAAGATCCACATAAGCACATAGGCGGATAAATCGCAGCCACGCCAGAACCCAGAATAATAAATCATTCAATACAAAAGATCATTTTACAAACCTGCATTGCAGGCTTCAGAGAACTGAATATGGTATCTACTTCTTGACCATCCAAACCCGGTAAGAGTGAAACTAACAGATCAAACAACCTTGCCCTGAAATGAATAGCAGATTATAGGGTCAATTTAACTAAGCAACTAGAAACACAAATCGGAATAACAGTACCTTAAGTTGGAAGAAGAATTTTTGTCTGCGGTGTTATCCACATCCATCCCACTAACAGGACTTTCATCTTGTGCAATGGCAGTTTTGGTAGCCTCTAAAAGCTCTTGCAGAGTCTTGAAAAGTAGCTTTGAAACAGTCTTTTTCTCCGCTATGGAAGCTAAGTTACCTATCGCAGACTGAAAGTAAGACAACGAAAGTTATCAAATACTGTGACAAGCTCTGACTTAGTGAACTATATCTAATTAGTGAGGGACATCGACCAGTTACACGAGAATACAACACAAAGATGAAAAAGTTCTGGTGACATTTAACGATGTAAGGTAATCGAATACCCTGCCAGCCATCTAAGGTTCTTAATTACCTGAAGAGAACCGCCATCATCTTTGCTACATTCATGAAATATCCTTGACAAAACATCCAATAATTTAGGAGCACATAACCGCAGAACTTTTAAATTAGCTGCCGCATGCTGTGAATCATAACGAGCAGTAGCTCGTTGCATAGCAGGACTAGCATCATTAGTAGGTACTTCTTTCCCCTCAACAACTTCCTTATTTTGTTGAATCAGAATATTCAAACTGGCACATATAATTCCATGGGTCTCAGCCTGTGTTTGAAGAACTCCACATAATATTCGCCCCAGATCGGCAAAACTCTCCACAGTATCCACGGGATAATTACAGAATGAAGGTAACAAAGCCCATAATGAATATACGAGAGAATCCACACTCCTGGATGCTACAGGAAGACCTTGTAGCTTGAGCTGCCATCAAAAACAAATAGCAAAATTAAAGAACAATAAAGAATGCATACATCATCAAATAGCGGGAAATAATAAAAATTACCTTTTGAGCTTTGTGGCTCATTGTTTCGACCATGCTAAAAATAGCCTCTGTGAAGAAACTTAGGCGTCCTCCAACTGTGTACTGCTTCAAGATTGGGAAGAGCCAAACTTTTACCTCAGACAGATCATTAGCTTCAAGGTTTAAACGCACAATGCTTAAAAATGTTTCAGGTCCCATAGCACCAAGGGCTGATCCTACACACTCATGCAACTGGAGATCGCCAATAAAGATAATATCAGAAAAATAAACAGTCAGGAAATTATGGAACGTGACTAACAAAAGCAAGGTCTAATACAGTGACATGTTGCATCATCATATATCGTACAATCATTCATTTCAGACTAAAAAAAGTGAGAGCACGTCTAAGTAACAGAATAGATATTTCGTGTATCCAATTGCTGTACCAACAGCATGATCCACCACTAAGTCAAGTAAAAAGCAGAAAAAGGTTTACACAAGAACTGTAGCCAAAAGATCAAGCATTTTCAAACTTCAATATAAAATCAACACACCCTAATATCTATTGACATAGTTGCATATGCTCAAATCATTTCATTTCTTAGAACAACTCGCCATATATCTAATTGTTATTGACATTCTATGGTCAAGAAACAATGGAGACAAAATACTGCGTGGTCAATGATTATGCCAAGATAAGAGAGTAAAAATGACATCACTATCTGAAGTATTTGTACCCTAAACTAGAATGCAGCAGATGATCATTCAGCTCAAGGACAAGTATAGTACAGTTACCTGCTTCCGGTAAGGAAATCCTTCATCAGGTAAATCTTGCATATCAGATAAACCCTGGAGGGTGTTCCTCATAAAATATGCAGAATGTTCACCTGAAAATTGCGTGAAAGAATTAGCACATGAACATTAAGCAGATAATCTTCAACAAGAAGAAACAAATGAAAACTCAGGATAAAAATAATAATTACCTAATTTATCAAACATTGCTGAAACTACTTGAAAAGCCATATCCCAGACTGCATGGTACTTGTAATCAAGCAAGCTCTCAACTGTTGCACACAGCTTTTCGATGACTGTTGGACTAGGCTTCCTTACATTCAAGTTTGAATTCCGGATTTCATTGACACCTTCTCTGATCAAGCTTTCGTCAATACATGAAAATATCAAACTCTTCAACGCATCAGTTGCTGCAAAGATAGCCTCCTCGTGTTCAGATGCAATAATATCTGCCAAAAGAAGCACATAGATTATGTCAACAGTAGGATAAATTACATTAAAAAGAAAGCAGTATGTTTGAGAAATTCGGAAACCCGAAAAGCAGGAAGGTGCAAATACAACAGCATACCATTCAGACCATTGAACACACTAGGAAGTTTAACCACACAAAGATCTCTGTTTAGGGTAAAACTCCTAGTCATCCCAACTTTCAGTAAACGTGCTGTAAAGGTCATGGCATCAGCAGATGTTTCATGTCCCGAGAACAGTCCAGCCGCAAGAGATAACACTTCGAGCAGCGCCTCAACCGGAACCTCGGAGGTTGGATTGAGACAAACTGCATTTAAAGAGTCTATCACTGGCCTTGTAATGTATGGATCGCGAAGAATCATCAGCACCTTAAATCCCTCAATCAGAGTAGCAATGTGCTTTTTTGACATCAAGGCCAAGCATTCTTTTAGAGTGCTAAGAATGTAAAGCACTTGCTTTGCCCCTCTGGCTCCTTCGGTAGAACCCACTTCCGATTTATGGGCGAGGTCTAAATAGTTCTGGAACATTTCTGTAATAGCTCCACTGACTGATTGCCAGGCCTTTGTTCCATGGGATTTCTGCAGGACATCACGGAGACAGGAGCTTGCTAGCTTTCTTACCTGGATTTAATAGAAGAAGATCGTCAAAGTCTGATGCAGACCAAATCATCAACACAGGTAAATTTGTAATTTACCTTTCCGTCTGAATGAGTTACAAAATTCAGTAAGATGTTGTAGGAATCAGAGCCTTCGTTCACCATAATGGACTCAACCGTTGTGAGAAGGTGAACCAAACACTTCAATCCCGAAATCAAGCACTCAGGCGTGGCTGATTTCAGACGCAGAACATTGAGGACGAGACGCAAAGCCAACCCATCCCTCTTCAGTACTCCTGCTGAGACTTTAGGGAACACAAGGGAAAGGATGACAATATGTGGCTGGACGACATCTACAGGTGGTTCAGCATGTGCTGAAAAGAGGCTGTCTAGCGACCTGCATGTGCAGGCAAAGTAAGCAACAGGTGTCCGACGATGATTATCTTCAGCCAGAGTTTTTGATAACTCCTCGATGACAGCGCATAGATGTTCATGGTCTGGTCTTTTGGACTGCGATAAGCGAGAGCGCATATACTCCCCAAAATCTTCAGAAACAGGCAGGTCCGGTTCTGAGGGTGTAAGGCACATGCTGGTTCCAATGTCATCACATAATAATTCCATAACTAGGTTCCGTTCCTTGACTATATCCAGCTAAAATTTTTACAATAGAACGGTAACAATTAGGTTAATCAACCACTTAACTTTGAGACTGAAACCAACTCAACAAAAAAAACAAAAAACTTACTTTTCTTTAAGAATTGAAGAAGCTTGCTTGGAAGGAATAGTAAAAGTAAGATGGAGATTCTGATAAGATGGTTAAAAATATAAGAACACAAAGACAGTACCTTTAATGCAATACTATACAATCTTCATAATTATTTTAACAATCGAAAATAATCATCAATATAGCAATAAAACTAGACTCTAGCTAAAATTTTATATGAACAAAGCGTGATTGAGGCTTCGAGAGAGTGAAATACACACTCAAAAATTGAAGCTTTAGGGTTGCAGAAGAGACTCAGAAACATGAAACAAGCAAACAAACAAAACAGGTAGAGAGAAGAATAAAGCTTCAGAATTTAGATTGAATCCAAACAGAAATAGAAGAGAATAATGTTTGTCGGGTTTCTTACCTGAAAACAGAGAAGTTGAAGAATCCCTCGTTGGATTTGAAGATCGATGACGACTAAAAGAGACTGCCACAAGTTTTGGTGTTGGCGATTATGAAAGGAGAAGAAGCATTTAGGGTTCACAGAAAAACCCAAACCAGGGTTTAAGCGACTCCCTCCGGTTTTGGTAAAGTGATTGGTTTAAAGTTAAAATTAGCACCCAAATGTTAGCTAGAATTCGGTTCAACCGGTCAAACCGACCAACACGGTCTATATTTGCAATTTAGCAGGAACCTTTTACCAATTTATGGTCCAATTTATATTTTAACAAATCTCCCTCGCATATTCATGGCACAATTACAAATAGTTTTGTGGTGTTTGGATCAAAGTATCAAACTTCAAATCACAAACATAAAGGTTTATACAATTTTCAAGCTCACTTCAAGTTCCTCTTTGCTACAAGGTTTTTGTAAAACTTGTGTGTGCGGAAGAACAATACAGAAGCAACCAAAGAGCCAAAGAGAGCCACAGAAGCCATGATCATAAAAGATGTCCTGAAACATTGACTTCCAAAGCAAGAATTGTCATCTTCAGAAGCCACTTTGTCGTAGAAGTAACCTATCACTTTCACAGAGAGGATGTACGACCCGATGGGACCTGCAATCGAAATCGTGAAGTAAATCGTTCCCATATGCCGGATCCCAAATATCTCTGATGTGATTGTTGGCATCAGCGACCATTGCGAACCGTAAGCCATACCGATCAAAACTGAACCGGCATAGAGACTGCCTTGTACACCAGAGGCAACTATGATATGGCCTATAGCCATAACACCTAGAGTTATGGCCATGAAGATCGGTCTTGGCCAGCTGTGTTTGTGTAAGAATGTGTCTGAGACATAACCAGCCCCGAACCGGCCCAGAAAGTTCCATATGCTCCAGAGAGAGACTAGAGAATTGAGTTGAACAGAAGAGTAGCGAAGAGACTCGCCTATCTGTCTCATGTTGTTTACAGTCGCGAATCCAGAACCCATCCCGCATAGCATTGCCAAGAAGAGTAGCCAAAAGTTCACTGTGCTCATTGCTTCCAGTATGTTTGAATCTTCAGCAACCAAATGATCTCCATCTGCACAACATTTGTAAAACAGTCAGTGTTCCCGTTCTCATGCTGTTCAATTAGTGTGCTGGCTTAGGGGTGCCTAATCTAAATATGTGTAAGCATATTTACCGGGAAAAATGTTTGAACTAGGAGGGTCGAGCAAGGCAGATGTGTCGAGAACAGGACCATCCAGAGAAGAAAGTGTCTGCCTTTTTTCTCGTAGGGCTCTTACAGCAACCAAGAGGGGAGAGGCAAGCAACAAAAGGACAAGGATGAAGGAGAAAATCTGCATTGAGCGTGATAAACCGAGAACGTTTTCAACCGTTATAACGACCATAAGATAGGCGGCAATGATCATAGAGATCGCAGAGAGACCATCCAAGTGTTTCTTGTCACTAATGGTCACCGTTTCATAAACTCTTACAAAAGGCATAGCCAAGAACATGACAAGCGTTGGTACTATGGCCAGGAGAAGAATGAAAGTAGCGGGGTTACCTTCACCACCGCAGACCGCATGGTACAACTGAATCAGAATTGCTCCACTTAGTCCTAAAAATCCCTGATGTTCAAAGATAAACACAATTAGAGGAAAATGAGTCAGTTTTTGGATACATCAAGCTGAGAGAGTAAACAACAAAAAGACTCAAGTGAAACAGACTAATCACCATCTAGGATGCAAACAAAGCTCCAAATAAAAAAATGTGAGTCTTTTGTCAATAAAGGTGAAGTCTTTTGAGACTTCTAAACACACAAGATCGACCAAATTGTGTTTCAACTTCACCCAATATGATGATTCTTTAACAAAGTTACAAACTTTTTACCTGCATAATACCAACAGCAGTCCCACCATATTGAGAAAAGTTCCGAGCAGCCGTCACAACATTAGCCGTATTGAAAAACGGCAAGGAGTGACCAGCCAAGAACACGAACAAGCACATCAACGGCACAGGCGGCGGAGCAATCAACCCAACCACCGAAGCCCAAATAAAAAAGAATCCAACAAACCACTGAACCAACCCAACGAAAACAACAACCCAAGGCCCACCAAAACCGCGTGACTTAGAAGTCATAGCCGTGTAAAGGAAACCGGAGATGATACCAAAGGTACCACCGATGTCTTTGAAGACAGAGACGAAATCAAGAGTAGACTGGTCATAAGATTGAGATGATTTGAGGATTGAAGAGTAGATAGCGAATGTGTATGTAGCTCCGCTAAAGCTTTGAATCCATATACTCGCTGCTGCTGCTACCCATTTCGTGTTTATTCTCTCCATTGTCTCCAATGCTTTCAATTTTACTACACACAACTATATAAGGAAATCTCCAGGCTGAATCTGATGATGATGATGTCATTGTCAAAGGAAGAGAAGAAGTATTCAATTGTACTCTGGACACCGTTAATCATCGTGATTAATTAGCCTTTTAATTATTTGCTGCTCTTGCGAGATCTAAAAGGTGTTTAAGTTGACAGTTGAGCTAACGTTTAATATAATCATATAAATATGAATTATTACTAAATCTTTGAACGAGACGAAACAGCGATACGGTTTGGTTTTCAATAGTATATTCGTTATTATCAGAACCGCATCGCTCTTTATCTGCCGCTAAATCGCCATTTCCATTCAAAATCTTGAAAACAATTTTAACAACCAAAATTTCTATTTAGATCGAATAATAGTAAATTTGTTGTGGATAAAATTTTAGTTATCAGCTTACCGAAACTTTTGACTTGTGGCAACTGGCAAGCGGCGAGACCACTAGTCAATTTTCGCACACAAATTATCAAATTTCTGAAAAGTCATATTTAGGTTAAATGACTGATGTCAATAAAAAGAGAAGGTAGGTCATATGTATGATCATGACTCAATTTTTCCTTTCAATGAAATAAATTCACAACACACGCTTTCTACAAACAATAGATATTAACTTTTGAAATTCGAGGGAAGAAAGAGCCACAAATTAAATGAATATGGAGCCACGATTCAGACCCCTAGGTTCATAGAGATTACTTCAAGATCCTCTTAGCCACAAGCGTCGCATAAAACTTCTTTGTGCGGAGGAGCAACACAAGAGCGACAAGAGAACCAAGCAGAGCCATGGCCGCCATTATCAAAAACGAAGTCCTAAAACAGTGATTTCCATAACAAGAATGATCATCTTCAGAAGCTACCTTGTCATACAAGTAGCCTATTACCTTCACTGAGAAAAAGTACGAACCAACCGGACTAGCTATCGAAATTGTATAGAATATAGTTCCCATATGAAGAACCCCGAATATTTCAGAGGTTATTGTTGGCATGAGTGACCATTGGGAGCCGTACGCTAAACCGACCAACAAGGATCCGATATATAGGCTTCCTAGTAAACCGGAGGCCATGACAATGTGACCTATAGCCATAAGGCCAAGGGTTATGGCCATGAATACCGGTCTTGGCCAGCCATGACTGTGTAAATAGGTGTCTGAGATGTAACCCGACCCAAACCGGCCTAGAAAGTTCCATATGCTCCACAGAGACACTAGAGAATTGAGTTGAACCGTAGAGTAGCGAAGTGACTCGCCCATCTGTCTGATGTTGTTTATTGTCGCAAGTCCTGAACCCATTCCACATATCATTGCTACAAATAGAAGCCAGAAATTCGTTGTGCATATTGCTTCGAGAACGTTCATGTCATTGGTCATGACATCTTTAACATCTGTCGATTGATTGAAATGTGTTAGGAATTTCACTTCGATAAGCATAACTAAGGGACCTAACTAAGATATATATAAGGGTATAATTCACTTCAAGACCACAATATACATATATCCTTCGTCAATAAATAAGAAAACCAAAACTAAACCTTACCGGAAGAAGAATTGAGCTTAGGAGAGTCAAGCAATGTGGTTCTCTCGGTAACAGGAAAATCCAAAGACAAGAATCTATGTTCCTCTTCACGTTGTGCTCTAACCGCCACTAAGAGAGGAGAGGCGAGCAAGAGAAGTAGAAAGGTAAAGGAACATATCTTCATAGGCATTGACATTCCGATAATGTTTTCGACCAATATGACGACCATAAGATAGGTGACGATGATCAAAGAAATGGCAGAGAGACCGTTCAAGTGTTTCTTGTCGCCTGCGATGACTGTGTCGTACGTTCTAACGAAGGGCATCAACGTCAAGATGAGAAGTGATGGTACCACGGCCAAGAGAAGAATGTAATTCCTTGGGTCACCTCCACAGAAGATGTGGTACATTTGAACCAGAATTGCTCCACTTAGTCCAAGATAACCCTAAAATAAAAAATAAGAAATACAACACATAAGGGCTACAAAACTTATCAAGTATATATATGTTTGTAATGAGAATTATGTACGTATGAAGAATTATCTATGATTGTTATCTACCGATGTATCTTATTTAGTGGTCTACAAGACAACATCCAAACTACTGATTTTCACTAGTTTATGTAACTATATATAGGAAAAATGACCGGTCATATGTATCATCATTTTAATATATCGACTGTTTTTTTTTTAATACAAGAATTAATATCTTATTTCTCACGTCTCAATATAACCTACCTTCATAATGCCAACGGCGGTCCCACCATAGTCGGAGAAGTTACGAACGGCGGTGACCACAATCGCGGTATTAAAGAAAGGCTGACAATGACCAGCGAAGAACATGAACAAACACATCATAGCCACGGGAGGCCGTGGGATCACTCCTGACGTCGCCATCCATATGAATCCATATCCGACGAACCATTGGAGTAGCCCCACAAATATAACCAACCATGGCCCACTAAAGAAGCCACCATTACCGCTTTTTCGGCTTGCAACCGCGGTATAGAAGAGGCCGGAGAGGATGCCTACGTTTGCTCCGATGTCTTTGTAGACAGAGACGGTGTCAAGAGTAGATTGGTCATAAGATTGAGATGATTTAAGAACAGAAGAATAAATTCCAAAAGTGTAGCTTGCTCCGCTGAAGCTTTGTATCCATATGCTCGCCGCTGCAGCCACCCATTTCGTGTTTGCGAACTCCATCTTTCTCTCTTTTTCTCTTGTTCTCTATGTCTATCTACATCGATCAAAATGAGTATCCATTGTCTTAAAATGAAAGTAAAAGTCAACTTTAAATTGAAAAGTTTGTATAATCGTGGGCATTAATTGGCCTCGTTAGACCAAATATAACCGGATAATTAAAACAAACGGGACAAGCAAACCGAGTTCCAACTAGACTAAACCAAATTTAACCGATAACACAACCCCATAAAACTACACGAAACTTTACAATTCCTAAACCGAGATACCTGAATCCAGATCTGGGTAAACACAAAGCTAAATCTGAAATGTCTACCATGTGAAACGAGGAAGTCCATTAATTAATAATCTATAGAAACAGCTGTATAGAGGAGAGATTAATTAATTGGACTACATTATATAATCAATCAAATGTATATGAATTTAAACGTGACGTTTTCAATAAAATATATTTATTCATTTTATTCAATGTGATTATAAAAACCAGACATGTAGGATGTAGCTGGTTCGTATAATCTTGACGAATCGATGACAACAACGTAGATCAGCAAATCTTTCAACAGCAATGCACAATCATATAACTTAAGACAATAACTTAACTAACCATCTTTTTATATTATGTGCCAACTGCCAAGTAGTAAAATGAACCTTATTCAATCCTATTAAATGATTTTAAGTTTTAGATGATTTTAGGTGAATTTTGGGAAGTTATTATGATTTGTTGTAAAATCTCCTCAAATTTCACTTAAAAAGTTGAAACTAGGAGATTTAGATTTTGTATTTTTAACTAAAAAATCCTCTATAAACCCTTGATGTCACTAAAAATCCAATATTTAAAAAGTTTCCAATAGCAGTGAATTTTAAAGTAGCATTTCAAATCACTAGGTAAAATGGTGAATAACATAAGATTTATTCCTTTTTGTTGCTAAATTTCAAATCACTAGGTGAAATGGTGAATACCTCTCTAACTTTTAATTTCAAAAAAATTACATTCAATTTCTATTAAAATTAAATGCAATTATGTTTCTTATCTATATATATTTTGTCTTAGAACAAATCTTCTCAAAATGACTATAAAATTATAATATTGGATTAAGCATTTTGTTAGTTATCCAAACATAGTTATACAATCGACGATATCATTAGGCTACCATATATATGTAGGGTAGTTCGAAAATGGTATATATTTCCCTGTTAACAAACAAAAACAGTATATCACGTATAAAGGATTGTTTACGGTAATGTACTAAAATATAAACTCAAACTCATAAACACGAATATAAACAAGGAGTAAACTAATGAAATTACGTACATTAGAAGACAATCGATATAAATTGTACGAGTTCTTAATTATCATATTTGCAAGAGATGCCTATTGGATATTATCCAAGCATACGTTGCTTAAAAGTTAAAAAGACAAGGTTTAAGAATCTTAAGGAAAACATTATCCATTGGCGAAGGCCATTTACTTGCCAAACTAAATCCAGATTTTTGTGTTACTTAATTAGATTTGCATGTGGTATTTGCGTACGTGTTGAATTAAACCAAAACTGTAAGCAACGAATAATCAGGATAAACCCGTTTACGTGGTTTGTTCCGTAGCCAGCACAACACCATGACTTCACAGTTTATATTTTATCGACATACAAATATAAGTATAACTAAACAATATCTAAACTCCTATAACAATTTCAGTTTAGCTCTCATCTATTGCTATTCCCAAAATCGGAACCCTTATCAGTTTTTTTTTTCTCATTTTTTTAATTTTATTTTTTGGTGCAAAAGAAAATTCTTATCAGTTTTTATCACATAATTTATGAGGCTTACTACCTGTTTGATTAAAAACAAAAGAAGCTTACTACTTCTAGTCTTCTACCACAAATTCCAATGCATATTCAGGTATAGTACTACTAATGTACTATAGTAGTATTAATTTATTACTATTTCTCACTGAAATGATTACTCCACCAGATAATTTAAATCTTCCAGAGTATATAATATTCGCATTTCAAGATAGATCTGAAAAGTAGGGCCTGCGTAGACTCCGCCAATTTTCATTTTTCAGATCCTAAAAGTCTAAATGCCGAGCCAAAGATTATTTTGTTGATTTCTTGTTAATCAACGAAAAAAAGGAGAAACAAATAAAAGAGATGTCATTCACTTTAGTACTTATTAGCGTCTGTAGTTTCAAGTGTTTTTTTCTTCCTTATATATCGGTTGAAAAATAAGCTTAGGAAAACAAAATAGAAATTTTAGTAATTGAGTCATCAATCATCATAAATTGTGAAATCTAAGCGCTATAAGGAGACAATTGTTAACCTTGTTTAGATGAATTTTTGTGTTTATGGTGAATCAATCTTTCATGGTTCTTTCATCATTAGGTGTTCTTAATTACTAATTATTTTTGTCTTTATTAAACTGTCTTAAGCACTTGGTTTTGCAAAATAATTGTGGTGTTATCTTGTAGTTTGATCTCAAAATACTATTTCGTATAAAAAGTACTAAAATTTAAACATTGTAAAGTCTTAAACATTGTAAAATTTCATAATTGAACCTCTATAATTAAAAAGAACGAAAATCTAATTATCAAAATGAGTTGAAAATAACTAAAAAGCACCTTTTTCAAATATTACTAAAAGTTAGAACTACTAATTATTTTTTTTGTTTCTATGTTTAATAAAATGAATTTATTTTGTACTCTGCTACCGGCCGCTAACGTTAAAACACAGCACCATATATATAGAAAATAGTACGCGTGGGCCGAAAGCAATGCCCTGATGTGTCTGTACCCGCAGACGTTTAGATTCCTTTCCCAGTAAAACACACAAAAAGTGTTGTTTCCAACTTCCCATAAGTTAATTCATCTTAGCTTTCTTAAACTATTTAACGAAGTTATCATATTTTTAATTGTGTAGAAGATTCGAACTTATCACATACTCCGTTGATAATTAAAAATCTGAAAGAGCAAATGTTACTAGATTACATACTAGTTTTCATTCACAATCTCAAAATGTGATCGACTAAAACAATCTGGTTTTATAAAATATAGTTCAAAAAAGATTTTAGTTTTTCAAAATTGGAACTGATCTCGACCATGTAGTTTTGTGTGCCAATCTGCAGTTACTTGTCACATACAAAACAAAAGTAGCATACATTATTTGACAAGTCTGTCTCCGTCCAGTCCAATTTATAGTGTTACTGTGTTAGTAAATACTAAACGAAACTTGATTCTATGTTTTTCCAAATCGAAAAATCAATCTGGATCACGTAACTTGATTCAGGTTCTTGTAAAACTAAACGTCCACAATAACATTCATGATCATACATTTTTTTCTCCGCATTCATTGAATTTACGTATTTAAACATATTTAAATGAAAATATTTTCAGAATAATTACAAAGGACATATCAAGTTTTGTATACAATGGATGAGAAAAAGTCATGAGACACAAGTTACGAAATATGACAAATTCACGTGTATTTACGTCATATTCTTTTTTAAAAAAATAAAAACTAAAGTTTCATTAGTTGATTTTAAATATAAAAATTAATGAATTTTCATTTAATTATACATAAAATTCATTTCCTTGCAAAAAAAACCAGAGGCTGATTTGACATCTTATCAAGAGTAATATAATTTCCTTAAACAGGAACTAAAAGTGTCCAATTTGTTTCTCTTAAACCTTGTTGGTATTCCAAATCTATTTTGAACATTCACGGATCAATCATCATCTCGTTCACAAATCACAGATTAATTATAAGAGAGACAAAAATAATGAGACCAAAAGGACGATCCAATCGAAGTCCCAGTCTGCGTTACTCTCGGACACATATAGATAAGATATGTCCACATATCATAAAGTAATTTTGCTTTAGCAAACCTTCATTATTATATAATACTAATCCAAGTGTAAAAGTGTACAGATATAGAAAGTAAGCGGGGTCCGCACTCAATGCCATGATCATGATGACATCATCTGATCTCATAAAACAGTACAACACAAAACCCCAAAACAACTTCTTGTGACTCTCTACGTTTCCTTCGTCTTCTTCTTCTTCTCTCTTCCCTATATATAAAACCCTTCATGTTGTTTAGATCAGGTTAAGATCATTTTGAGTCTCTCCAAACCCTAATATCAAATTCTCATCTCATAACTAACAAAAGCATCCCAAAATTTCTAGTAAATGGCGGAGGAATTCGATGAATCTGAGGTAGTGTTCTCCGATGGTTTAAGCTCCGTTCTCCATAAAGAGAACGAGAATCGCCTGTTTGGTTCTGATATGGAGAGGAAGAAGACGAGGCGGATCAAGAGGACGACGACGGAGAAGGCGTCGTTGTCGAGCTCGCTTCCGGTGAGTATCCCTGAGAACATCTTTCGGAGGTACGTTGGGAAAGAGGAGGATGAATACTCAGAGGAGGAATATTCCGAAGGAGGAGGAGAGATGATTCCGCCGCATATTATGATCGGACGGAGGATCCAAGGAGGACAAATGGCGTTTTCCGTTTGTTCAGGTAGTGGAAGGACTCTTAAGGGAAGAGATCTGAGCCGGGTTCGGAATTCGGTTCTTAGGTTAACCGGTTTTTTGGAGGCTTGAACCGTTACCGGTTTGCCATACTTCATCATCTTTTCCCAACTCTTTTGTTTTTTTGCATATTACGGAAAATTGCTAGTGGATCCCCGTGTTGTTTATTTAAGTAAAGGGTGGGGAAAATGTGAAACAAAGCTTTCTCCTTAGTTTTTGTTTTTCCATATTCTTTTGTTTTTCCTAAATTGTAATAGGAAACAAGGAAATTTCGGGTTAATTATGAGAAGAATAACAATAATTCTTGTGTTAGGATTTAAAATGCAAGGCTTGTCAAGTGTATTTTTGGGGGTACTTAATTGGAATTATGAAAGTGTGATGAATATATTTGAGTTAGGATTTATGTAGTGCAGATGTGGACAAAAGCCAAACAGAAACAGCTGTTCTGTTGTCATTGATTGTGAGAGACAGTGAGAGAGCGAGCAAATTTGTTGCCTGTGACATCAAGAAGAGAAATGTACTTTATATTTTTGTTAACTCTATAAAAATTTTGGAATCACTAACATATAAAAGACACATAATTAAAGGATAAGCATATTAAGCATAGCAATGATAAGGTCTGTATCAATCTCAAATATTGTGCGTTTAAATTTCTTAGCTAAAATGATTATTTGAAAATTGTATATACAATTATACATACGACATAATTCATCTTTTAGTTTGCTGCGTATGCAATTTATCAAAAAAAAAAAAAAAAA
>Ga0041059_1001575_pt1 | contig 17984 bp, 11 predicted proteins | sample AraColnosormetaG_FD_56232 | JGI IMG/M metagenome (GOLD analysis project Ga0041059, IMG submission 56232) | Arabidopsis roots microbial communities from North Carolina, USA - Col MF nosort | ecosystem: Host-associated > Plants > Roots > Unclassified | place: USA: North Carolina | collected...
AACATGTGTTTTTTTTTTTTTTTTTTTGCATTTGTTGACCTCTTTTATCCACAGGTTGAAAGAATTTATCAAGGAACAACTAATTACTGTCCCAATGGGATCTCGAGCTTTAGTTCCAGCAGCAGGTCCAGCACCACCTGTAGCTCAACCGCCAAGCCCAGCGGCTTTAGCTGATGATCCAGGAGCTATGCTCGCTGGCTTACTTTAAATTCATTGGGGTAAGAGATTTACTTACTTGCACATGTCGAAAAGTTTGTTTTTTTCGGTTATTGTAGAATGTAATGGAGAAAATATGGAATGATGGGAGAGTAAATGTAGAGCCAAGGGGGGTGGAGAGGGGAAGGGTTTAATAGGAAAGCTAGTTATGATTATATCCAAAGCGGGCGAGTTGAGTTAATTATGAAATTTTGCATTCATTCTGAACATTTGTATTGTGAGGTCATCAGGGGTTGTATCAGCGTGTTCTTGTGCCTGTATATTTTCAATATGTTTCTCGATGAATTATTTTATCTGATGGGGTCTTTTTTTGCGCCAGCCTTCGTGTTGAGAGAGTCTAATCTAAGTCATAACGGGGGGAAATTGCAAAAACACATCCCAAACGCATAGCATTTCACTTGTAAAAACCTGAACTAATTTGAGGTGATATATTCTAGAGATGAAATCAATCTCTTATAATGATTTCGGAAATCACAATTTTATTTCAAAAAACCGGTAAAATCCATGCAATTGTTTGTAAATGTGCAGCAGATGAGGCATGACCGCTTTCATTGTCTGAACCTGTTCTTCTTTAGCATTTTTCACTATCAAATTTGATGATGTCAAATGTTCACTGATATTATTTATATTCAGACCTGTTGTATTTTTTATAGATATAAAATTAGCAACTGGTTAATTAATTTTGAGTCATTAGAAATTGGTAAAATTACATGTCTGCTAAAAATTATAATAAGTTCGGAAACTAAAACGGCAAAAAGGGTCAGTTTAAGAGCACACTCGAAAATACAAGAGAAAATAGCCCTAACAAAGGAGACAGTTTTAGAGCACACTCGAAAATCTAAACTAAAACCGCAATAATTTAAATTTTTACTAATTTGTCATTACTCCTATTCATTAGTTCTTTTTTGAGATCATAATTGTCTTGACTTGTTAGACTTCTTAGACTTTCTTACTCCTTTCTTGAGATTTTGGAACCATTAGTTATTCGCCGAAATATACTCAACGAAGATCCAATTGGGAGAAAGCAAAAACTAATAGGATCTCGAATAGATTTGGTCTTGAACACGAGTGGAGAAAACTGGAAAAGTTACACAACCGCTTCACTTGCCACAGTAGATTTGAAAATTTATAGATCGACCGGTTGAGTGTAAAAAGAAGAAAACGGCAAAAATAGAAACAAGAAACATCTGCAAAAACTTAAGAATGTAACATGTCCATTCAAGATCTCAATTTTAAAAATAGTAAACATTATTATTAACAAAACAAACAATATTAACAGAACACGCAACTTTTTTTTTTTCATACTAGATTTTACCCACGGTGTAACATTTTAGGTTATATTAAAAAACATCTCAATTTTTTTAAGTTTCTAATTTCTAAAATCTAAAATAATTCTCTCAAATCTCACAAGTCTAAATCGTGGTCAAGGGTTTACACACCGTCCCGGAAGTGTTTTGGAGGCTTTGCCATCTAACTATCCGTGGTCATGCTCTTTCCCGCCCCATTCGTCCAATGAATGTTTGGACTGTGGACTAACAATTTCTATAAGGATATGCAATGGCGATTGCAGATTAAGCAGGCCAAGGAGCTTCAAAGTGATAATTCTGATAACCTACCCTTACCTGACTCTGAAACTCAGGTTATTATTTTTGCAAACCTTTGTCGTTCTTGTAATTTTTGCCGGCTTATTCATTGATTCTTACAACTTGCATTCAGCGAATTCGCGCCTCACTCAAGGTATATCTATCTATTCATCATCACCATCAATTCTCTATCTATGGATGCTTACGGTGATTGATGCTGTTGGTTGCTGTATCTCATATATGTTAATGTTTTCACCTGACTCAGCATGCACACGCAACACTTGGTTTTGCAAAAGACACAGAAGACGCAAGGAATAAATATATAATCTCAATCCCAAGCAAAAAGCGCATTAAAGGAATTCAGACACTCCTTATGCAGCAACAAGAACAAAACGAGCTTATCTTCTGCCATTGCAATGAGAACATCAAATTATTCTTCATACAAATTTAATTTTACTTCTTCTATCGACAACACATATTCTTTGCTTTCATTGAAAACCCCAACATAGCAGCACAGATGGGGCCTAGCCTATAAAAACAAAAAAGAATTGAGAGGAACCCCTTAACTTTGGCAGGAGAAAAGTTGGCAGCTACAGCCACTCACGGCAACGACCACATCTCCAGCTACCTCCTATGCACGTAGATTCCTCCTCCCATGGAGAACAGTGAGAATGTATTGTCATATTACAAGTCTGACATGTGAGGTCAGGTCCTGGCTCCACATGCTTGCATATCTGACATGGAATTGTATTTTCATAGAGAAATGACGTGCACTGTTCCATTGCCTCAACCTGAGGGTTTGGGTTATCCGTGATTCCTGAAGCATCCTTGTCATCTCCATATCCATCGCACTGGCCACTATCATCTGTTGTGAGCAACTCGGTCAGCGAGAAATATGTTTGAGGTTCGAATTCCATGTCTTCGTAGTCAAACATAAGCTCGCCTTCATTCATGTTGTTGCTATTGCCAGATGCATCCCATTCCATGACAGGAAATGTTGGCTCCATTTCTGGTTTCACAACAGGCATTGATTCGGGATGCATTGTAAACTCGGTATAAGAAAGATTATTATTCCCGTCCGTGTCTTCACGTTTTACTGGTCTCCTCACTTGTAGCTTCTGTGGTCCTGGCACACAACCATCCTCGTTCCATTCCACATCCAAACTATTTGGTGTAATTTGTTCGACTTTTGAAACTGACACCAAGAGAGGATCATCCTCTGGAACAAACGTATCTTCAGAGAGAAATGAGGGAGTAGAGGGCAACGAGTCTTTCGGTTCAGACATTCTTTCGGAATCCGAATCAATTCCGGTATTTCCTTGCCCATGCTTCTGCCTCCTGAAGAATACTTGTTTCATCTGCTTCTGTTCCTTGAGTTTGGGATCCATGTAAGGGCAATCTGGTGATCGTATACGACGACATCTGCAACACTTGAACCCAACCACTTCAGGAATTTTTGACTCCTCGAGCTTGACCGCTTCGATGTGGTACCACACTGCATAGAGATCTAGGATTAGAATTATAAGAGCAAAATGGTGGCATTGACGAAATGTACAATTCAGTATAGAATTTAGAGTGAGTAAAAATTTTCTTACTGTCACAACTTGTACAGTGAATATATGTTAGGCCAGGATTATACGGCAATTTGCAGATCCAGCAAACTGGTTGCAGATTCGGCTGATCAGATCGTCCAGCCAACATAACATTTTCATGTCTGAAACTAACACCTGTGTCTGCCAAGTTCTTTTTCCTCCATATGACTCCCCAAGACAATGTCTTGTGTTTACTTTTCGGTGCCAAATTGAAATCCGGAGTGATTTGTTTAACTCCTGAAGCATTGTCGCCTGTTTTGGAAGATGGTAACTGTTGATTAAGACGCTTAATCTGTGTCTTCGTGTTTGAAGTGGCTGCATTTTGAAGTTGACCGTTGATCAGGACACTGGGTGTTGTTGGTTGTCTGTGATTGATATTGATTTGTGAACGTGCTCTTGCAAGGTAGCACCGTTTGCAGGTTACCAAAATTTCCAACTGCCCAGTTGTGTGTTGTGAACTCATAGTACATTCCTTGTGACAGAAACCTGAGAGGCAAAGAGTAAATCCACAATTATTCAGATAAATTCCCAAATAAGCAAACGTAATATTGCCATGTTGTCAAATCCATCAGCAAGCGAGTGTAGTGTACCTTGGCAAGTACTGCATGTTATTGAATCCCTATAGACATGTAGAGGACGGGAACACAAATAAATGAGCTACATCAGATTTTTTAAGAAGCATCTTGAAAGGTGAAGAAAGCTAAAATAATACCTCAAAAAAACATCGAGATGGCATGATGCACAAGAACACTTCTCCGTGTTGTCCCTCCGAGAGGCTAGATAAGAAAATATGTTTGCTCGAGAAGCTTTTAGTTGCCTTTTCTGGAGCTTTGATATTTTTCTTGATGGCTTCTTGATAAAAGGTATGTGTACCACCCTATGCAAACTTTCTTCATATTCTTTGATCAAATATAAGGGAACGCGTGCTTCATGAAACCAATACTTTTCGTTTCTATCTTCAGATTTCTCGACTTCAATGACATTCTTCATGACACGGGATGGAAGATGCTTTTGATTCCCAAAGACAACTCCGTATCTAACCTTGTTATCTATAATCTTCTTGACACAAATACTAGCGTTCCTGAAAATAGTGGCCTCTGTCTCTGGACCTTTAACATCTTGCACGTTTTGCTCTGGGCGTACAAGTTCACTCCATCTTATATTCATATCCAGGTATCTAACCTGGCCCCAATTCAGTTGAATTTCAGGGGATTAAAAAACAATCATATACACAGAATCATTTGAATAAGCATTGATAATAGAAGACAAACCTGAAGAGCAAGCTGAGAAATGTTTTTGCTACTTTCAACTGCGGCTTTCCAAATAGACCGCCTGCTTCTTTTAGGAATGTAAGAACCATCACCATAATTAAATTCAGGAAACTTTTTCGTACCACCTAATGGAATAAAAAAAACAAAACAAATTAGCACTATCCCCAGAGTAAAACTCAAATAAGATATCTCCGGTCGAAGTATCAAAAAAGAAAAAACTATAAGAATGCATACGTGAGAATTGTTCACAAGCGCAAAAAGCATAACCAATCAGGTTTACCTTGCCAAGCTGCTTTCTTTATCTTAGGCTTCGACAAGACTGCCTTGAGGAGTATAATTTTTGATAACTTCCCCCCTCGCCACCAAGTAAAGCTATCATCATCAGAACCTTGGGCCGTATTTTCAGCCTGGTTCCTCTGCTTCCTCCTACCAGGTCTACGTTTCTGTGTGGCCCCAACAGTAACTGGAGCGCTTTGAAAGATAGAAAGTTCTATCAACCAATCGTCCATTAGTTTAAGCCAGTCGCTTGACAGAGCAATACTGCAAATATTTTCCTCAAGCTGTGAACAAGCAAAATGAACCATATCATGCCAATGAAAACACGATACATATAGTGACAAACCAAAGATATCACTATATATAGTTGACAACATCAAATCTGAACAGTGCAAATGACAAGAAAAAGTACAATTATTTTTAATAGCAAAAAAACGTGAATAAGAACCGAACAGTTTTAGAATGAAAAAGTTTTACTTACTTCAAGCAGGAGGGCTTTCATCGCTTTGCATGTTGAAGCTTCCTCTAACTTCTTACGCCACTGGTACCTAAGACTCTCACTAAGAAATGGCCCCGCAATGAGACCACGTAAGCTTTCCTCGAGATATAGGGCATATGCTGCGATCCTAGAAAGTACCCCCTCCCCGTTCTTTAGAGGAAAAAGGCCACTGTAGATTTTCATAGCACTCTTGGTGGCCCCTGTTACAGCTGCATTTAACATGCATCCTCTCCTACTTGCTGATGTGAGTTTGCAAGAATGACACCATCCACACCTTTCTCTGGTAATTTCCTTCTTATCAGGACTTGGCCAGAAGAAACTCGAGGCTACTATCGAAAATGCTTTCATCTGTAGCAAGATGTTACTTGATGCAGCTTTCTTGGCATTACTAAATTTGTGTAGATCAGGTTCATGGGTTTCCTCTGACATTAGGATAGCCAAAGTAGCAGCAGCTGATGCAGCCAATTCTCCATTTGTGTAATGATTAATGTAAGAATGAGGTTTAAATGATAAACCCTTCTGTGTACTGACTGCAACCAAATTCTTCTCTTGCGCTCCACTTGATCTTGCTAAAACAGGACCACCAGTATAGCCTGAGGCAGATGGGTGGAGCCTAACCGCATTTTGAATAAGATTTCCACTGGAACTATTTGCACTATCTGGCTCACCTATGTCAGACACCTCGTCGCCCCCTTCTTTTTGCATGTGAGATAAATCAGTCTCCACTGTTCTCAGATAAGAGATCACACCTCCAGGCAGATCCCAGTATTGTGAGATCGCTTTGCATATATACAGATATTCCAGTCTATGGTTCGTTGCAGACAAAAGTACCAGGACAACTTTTGGAATGTCGGTGACATTGTAATATTTGATATCTGCATCCGCATGGACATTAATTTTAAGCCTGTGATATAAGCGAAATATTCATCAGCATCCACACAAAAAATAATACATGCAATATAAGTAAAATCTAGACAAGCTGATGAGTGAGAATTATTAAAGTATAAAGTGCAAAAACAACTTTCCGTGAGATATAGAACTGAGAGATCAACTCTATTTCCATAAATTTGAAAAGCAAAGTATCTGAAATGAAATAAGGCGTCGAAAACATACACCAGTAAGAGATTGCATGTACCCAAAAAGAGTCGCCCATGTGGATCCACTCCAAAATACACTGCTCCCCTGAGTGACGTTTTATAAACAACAGTTGGCCCCATTTTTTTTATAGTGCATTCTGGACAATACCACGGCCCATCTGGTATATACATTTTGACCACACCAATGCATCTTGAATGATATGCTAAAGGGCATCCATCACAACACAGCAACGTTCCATCCATGCCACAGAGCCTACATTCATCACTGTTTGCATCCAGATCTGGGCTATCTCCATTAGGACCACCATCAGTGTATCTTGAACTCCAATTTTTTGAGTCGCTCAATGAACTTATCCCATGGTTCACTGCAACAAATTCACTAAGCTCTTTCTCCTTGGAAGCTGAGGTTTTAGCAAATCTGGGGTGGACCCTTCTAGGTCCATTTTCAGGAAGTTCAGCAGTTACTCCATCAGTATCAAATCCAACTTCAGATTCTTCTCTGTTATCAATTTCAGCTCTTAAATCTGCTACATCAAAGACGTCATCACACAGAATTTGCAGGATCTTCAACTTCATTACTACAGGTGACGAGCAATATTCTTTCTCCACAACAAATTCATTAAAAAATCTCCAGAGAGGCCCACTTGCATGTCCCATGGCAGCAAAGTACTGAACCAAATAAACAGGCCAAGTTAGCGCATCGAGCAAGCTCCAATCAATGCACCTGCAGATGGCAATGCAACAAAACCCCCGAATTGTTATCCACTAAAATATGGGATAATGGGAGACCTAAAACAAGTTTCACCTAAACTATGAATAAGAGGCTTATATTGCAGTCCCTGTACAGCCATAGGCCTTTTTCTCCCAGCTGTTATAAAAGGTTTGTTGCATGTATGCATACATAAGATAACAATGTATATTTTTACTAGCTTGAAAAATAATGTCAGCAGTTCTGCTTCCTTGAAATTCAGATATCCAACAAATTAATTTTACTGTTTCACAGAAATAACTCGGAATATATGAAAGTTAACTAGAAACATCTCCAAGAAGAAACAAAGAAATATCTGTTGAAAACTGTAAATGACAAGAGTTGTATGTGCTTACCTCAAGCATTTTGAAGCCACTTCAGACCCTTCTGAGGAGAGTCTCTCAAGATGACCTTTCAGTGCCCGCATCAAGGCAACATGAACGGCATCCAACAAAGAATTAGGTCCTAAAAAATTTAAAGCTCCCACAAAATCATCCAATCCAAATGGGCAGATATATAACTGAACACTGAATGATCTTAAGAACCCATATACAGATAATAGATACACCACAGCCTCCTCAGGGATACCAATTGTTCCTGATGAAGAAGGCAACTCCACTGGTGGAACAAGAGGAGACATACTTTCGAAATCTGGATCTATGTCATCTTCACACTCAGGCAAACCACAAGATGAATAACCACTTTCAACTTCTGCCACAGAACTTGGGCTATTACATGTGGGCACCTCAACTCCTTTGTTCTTCAGGCAATCTGTTTTCTTCTTTTCGTCCTTCTTCAGAATAAAGTCGTCTAATTTACTCCTTCTAGCACGTAATTCATCATCAAAGTAACTATCCCCAATAATTAACTGGCGAAGATAACAAGTTTCCAAATCCTCAAAATCACCATCCTCATATTCAACTCTGTACAACCCAGTATTGTAAGAAACTATCTTCCCAAGAAAAACTCCACTGTCATCAACATCTTTCAACACATAACGACCAAGAAGAGATCTAGGTACAGCCACTTTCACCTCGAAAACCGGCCTCTTCCCTCGATTAGATACCCCATTAAGATCCTCTGGTCTGGGGCGTTTCCTTGGTCTACCTCTAGGTTTAGCCACCTTTCCTTCCATCAGATCCAAATCAATCCCCAGATTTCAATTCTCGTTTATCCCTTTCTATGATTCCAAAAATCTAACTTCTTTTTATAAAATCGAACCATATACCCACATCAAAATCTAAGATCCACCGATAAATCTGAAGCAAAAGAAATCAAATTCAAAGCTGAAGCAAAAGAAATCAAAGCCGTGATCCAGCGATAAATCTGAAATCTTTTCACGTCTGAGCTTGGAAATGGATAAACATATGGACAGAATTGAAGCTAAAACCTTGCTAGATTTTGATAACCACCACCATCAATGAAGCATATGGACAGAGAGCTTACGTAACCAAAAGAGAGAGACATAGAAATAAAAAAGATGAGCTTTTTCAATCGTGTCGAATGGTTCTACTACACTTCTCACTTCTGAGTTAATGGCAGATTTTTGTGGTCTAATTGTTAAACTGAGTTCAACTCGGGATGCGGGTTACCCGGATCTAGACCCGTTAGGGATTTTAAAACGTCACCGTTTTTGAATTTACCTTTCTATTTTCATCACTTGAATAAAAAAAACAATATAATGGCGGGAATTTGAGAGACTCGTCGCTAATTTACGCGCGTTTCTCGGGTCCGGCAGATTTCGTACGCCGTCGTCGTCGATCTACTTCAATTTCTATAATTCGCCACTGTACTACATTGGGGTTTTCTTTTTCCGGCGTTCTTTAGCCACAAGCTCACTGAATTTTCAGTAAAGTTTCAAAATTTCCCTGGAAAATTGTAGGATTAGGGTTTTGGAAATGGGAACGAAAGTCTCAGACGATCTTGTTTCCACCGTCAGATCAGTCGTGGGTTCCGATTACTCAGATATGGATATAATCAGGGCTTTACACATGGCGAATCATGATCCAACGGCTGCTATCAATATAATCTTCGACACTCCAAGTTTCGCCAAACCTGATGTAGCCACTCCTACCCCGAGCGGCTCTAATGGAGGGAAGCGAGTTGATAGTGGATTAAAGGGCTGTACTTTTGGTGACAGCGGAAGTGTTGGAGCGAATCATCGCGTGGAGGAAGAAAATGAGAGTGTTAATGGTGGAGGAGAAGAGAGTGTTTCAGGGAATGAGTGGTGGTTTGTTGGTTGTTCTGAATTGGCTGGGTTATCGACATGTAAAGGAAGGAAATTGAAGTCTGGTGATGAATTGGTGTTCACGTTTCCGCATAGTAAAGGATTAAAGCCTGAGACTACGCCTGGGAAGCGCGGTTTTGGGCGGGGAAGGCCAGCTTTGCGTGGTGCTTCTGATATCGTTAGGTTCTCTACAAAGGATTCAGGAGAGGTGTGTTTCACATCTTTTTTATTTGCTATGTTAAGTTTGTTAGATGGGAATTGTTAACTAACTATGATGGGCTCTTGTGGTAGATTGGTAGAATACCAAACGAGTGGGCTCGGTGTCTTCTACCACTTGTGAGAGACAAGAAAATTAGGATAGAAGGCAGTTGCAAGTCGGCGCCTGAAGCTTTGAGCATCATGGATACAATTCTTCTGTCTGTAAGGTATGCATACAAAACTTTTGTGTTCCCGTTTACAATTTCAGGATAGATGCATTAGTGTTTGAAGTGGTGTGAGTTTGTTTTTGAAACAGCGTGTACATTAATAGTTCCATGTTTCAAAAGCATAGTGCGACTTCATTTAAGACAGCTAGTAATACGGCAGAGGAATCAATGTTCCATCCTCTCCCAAATCTCTTTCGGTTACTCGGTTTGATCCCCTTTAAGAAGGTAATGGTTATTCCTTGCCTATAACTTGATATGCGGATTCTTTTATAGATTGCAGTTTGTAGTTCCCATATACTTCTCATATGATGTGACTGAATAATCTTGAGATGACGAAGAAATTTTTCCATTCTTCATCATATTTAGGCAGAGTTTACTCCAGAGGATTTTTACTCTAAGAAGCGACCTTTGAGTTCCAAGGTAAATATTACTTATTATATTAGCATCTTAAAATTTGACTTCTTGCCTGTAAAATTTGTCATTTGCTCTCTGCCCTATGGAAATAGGATGGTTCTGCTATTCCTACTTCGTTGCTTCAATTAAACAAGGTCAAGAATATGAATCAAGATGCAAACGGAGATGAAAATGAGCAGTGTATCAGCGATGGTGATCTTGATAACATTGTTGGTGTTGGGGACAGTTCTGGATTAAAGGTATTCTCATTTTCAAGACTTCTTGCTTACTTATATCCAACACTGGAAATTTCCTTTGGAAAATTGCATGAAAATTTTTGCAACAGGAAATGGAAACTCCACATACACTTCTGTGTGAGCTTCGTCCATACCAAAAGCAGGCACTTCATTGGATGACCCAACTGGAGAAAGGAAATTGCACTGATGAGGCAGCAACAATGCTTCACCCGTGTTGGGAAGCATACTGTTTAGCAGACAAGTGAGTGATATTTCTATTGCCTTCGAACTTTAGTGCGAGTCAGATAAGATATTTACTATCTGTTTTATGTCAATAGGAGGGAACTGGTTGTCTACCTGAATTCTTTTACTGGTGATGCTACAATACACTTCCCTAGCACACTTCAAATGGCAAGAGGAGGAGTATGATCTCAATACCCCACCTATAAAAATTTCTTTCATTTATTGTTTAGATTTTGTCACTTTATTATATAGCTGTTTTGTAATAATATTATATCCTAAAACTTTTGTAGATATTAGCAGACGCAATGGGTCTTGGAAAGACTGTAATGACCATATCCCTTTTGCTTGCCCATTCTTGGAAAGCTGCATCAACTGGGTTTCTATGCCCCAACTATGAAGGAGACAAAGTGATCAGCAGTTCTGTAGATGATCTCACTAGTCCCCCGGTGAAGGCAACCAAATTTCTAGGCTTTGATAAGAGGCTTCTTGAACAAAAAAGTGTACTTCAAAATGGTGGTAACCTGATTGTATGTCCGATGACACTTTTAGGACAGTGGAAGGTATTCCATGCTTAATGCACGTGCACACTATAGTTTGGTTATCCGTCAAAGTTGTTAATTGTTCTTTGTCTTTCCTTGTGTCAGCTAATATTTTCTTGCTCCTGCTTTATGATCAGACAGAGATTGAAATGCATGCAAAGCCTGGGTCTCTATCTGTCTATGTTCACTATGGGCAAAGCAGGCCGAAGGATGCAAAACTTCTTTCCCAGAGTGATGTGGTAATCACCACATATGGAGTTCTAACATCCGAATTCTCGCAAGAGGTATCTTTCATACAAGAGTCTTCGGGTCATGGATTATTCCATGTATATAGTTTATAAAAGCATCACATGAACATTTTCTTATCTTCTCTCGTTTTTCTTCTTCTTAGAACTCAGCAGACCATGAAGGAATTTATGCAGTTCGATGGTTTAGGATTGTTCTTGACGAGGCACATACCATCAAAAACTCAAAAAGCCAAATTTCCTTGGCTGCTGCAGCTCTGGTTGCTGATAGGCGTTGGTGTCTTACGGGTACTCCTATTCAGGTGATTGGTCTTTTTGTCTAGGGTTTAGAAAGAAAATCTTTGTTCTTGACCGTCCTATAGACCAAACTTTATTAGGACACTGCCATTCTATCTATGGAAGAATTTTAGTAGTTGGACATTTGTTATTCACCTGAGTTTCGAATGGTCTAAATCTCTGTTAGAAGGATATCAACTTGTTGTGCATGATTTATTGTACACAAGTCTCGACTTTATCTCACAAAGTTGTCTTTGAAGATTTATTTCATATGGCTTGCAATTTTGGTATCCATATGTCTGCTGGCATGATATCTTGGTTCATTCAAATGGATGGTGAATAGTAATTTTTTGTCCTATTTGGAACTTTGTGATCATTTCACATGTTATCTTATTGACAGAACAATCTGGAGGATTTATACAGCCTTCTACGGTTTTTGAGGATTGAACCATGGGGAACTTGGGCATGGTAAGGGTCCTTATCTATCTTTGGTTGGAAACACATAACGTTTGGTATGGAATTACTTGAAGCTTTTTAATTTGGAACATATTTTATTCTTAGGTGGAATAAACTTGTCCAAAAGCCATTTGAAGAGGGTGATGAGAGAGGGTTAAAGCTAGTGCAGTCTATCTTAAAACCTATCATGCTTAGGAGAACAAAGTCTAGCACAGACCGAGAAGGAAGGTAGGAATACTACAAATAATAGATTACTGTATAACTTCCTGTGCTTATAAAACATAATATTTTCCTTTGAGTTTCCTCGGTTAATTTGAAGCTTGTTTGTTTATTTTAGGCCGATTCTTGTTCTACCCCCTGCTGATGCACGGGTCATTTACTGTGAACTTTCGGAGTCTGAGAGGGATTTCTACGACGCGCTATTTAAAAGATCCAAGGTATTGTTTTCCTTAGGATTATTTACTCGAACTTTAGTTATTAAGATGCCTTATACTGAAGATGCTGACGGATCTTTTTCAGGTCAAATTTGATCAATTTGTTGAACAAGGCAAAGTTCTTCATAACTATGCTTCGATCCTGGAACTGCTTTTGCGTCTTCGACAATGTTGTGATCACCCATTTTTAGTAATGAGGTGTGGCTTTTACTGGCTTTTTATTTAGTATAGATACACATTGCTGGGTTTAACTTCCATGGCTACTTAATCTGTTGCATGACGTTGTATAAAATATCCAATAACATATCGTAGATAATGGCAATTTGGTATAAGAAACATGCATCCGTAGCCCTTGTTTCTGTTTGACATTTTGTTGACGCAATTGCCATATTTCTTATAACAGTCTCTTGTTTTTCTTGCATCCAGTCGAGGGGATACAGCGGAATACTCTGATCTGAATAAGCTTTCTAAACGTTTCCTTAGTGGAAAGTCTTCTGGCTTAGAAAGGGAAGGAAAAGATGTACCGTCAGAGGCTTTTGTTCAGGAGGTGGTAGAGGAACTGCGCAAAGGAGAGCAAGGAGAGTGTCCAATATGCCTTGAAGCACTTGAGGATGCTGTATTAACGCCATGTGCTCATAGATTATGTCGTGAGTGTCTCTTGGCAAGTTGGAGAAATTCTACTTCTGGGTTATGTCCTGTGTGTAGGTATCTTGAAGTTGTTCCTGCGATTACTAGTTTTCTTCTGTTGTTGATTCCAATGAGTGTCTGAGTAAGGTCTAATTTGGCAAATAATGAATGATGAATCGTTTTTTTCAGGAACACTGTAAGCAAACAAGAACTCATCACAGCACCAACCGAAAGTAGATTCCAGGTTGACGTGGAAAAGAATTGGGTGGAATCATCGAAAATCACTGCTCTTCTGGAAGAGCTTGAAGGTCTTCGTTCTTCAGGCTCTAAGAGCATTCTCTTTAGCCAGTGGACCGCTTTCCTCGATCTCCTCCAAATTCCCCTCTCTCGGTATACCATTGTTGGCTTGCTATGGTAGTTATGAGAATAAATTGTTTTTAAGAATCTAAATTATAGCACAATTTTATCTCCAGGAATAACTTTTCATTTGTCCGTCTTGATGGCACGCTAAGTCAGCAGCAACGAGAGAAGGTCCTTAAAGAATTTTCCGAAGATGGCAGTATCCTGGTTGGTGCAGTCGCATTACATTGCAATGTTCAATACTTATACTTTCTAGTTTCGAAATTGAAGTTAAAAAGTCTCCTTTTCAATTGTTGGATAGGTACTGTTGATGTCTCTAAAAGCTGGTGGCGTTGGGATAAATCTAACAGCTGCGTCCAATGCTTTTGTCATGGTATGGAATATCTATAGATATCTATGAAAGATCATATCAGTTTCTATAGGATTTAGACCATGTAATAGCTCATCCAAAATATGAAAATCGAGTAGTAGTTCATGCCACCTTTTGTTTCAAAAGCTTGTGAATGAGTACTGCACAATACAAAATAGGTTTTAAAGAAGTTTCAGTTGTAAAGAAAACCAAGTTATGTCCTATAGGATCCATGGTGGAACCCAGCGGTAGAGGAACAAGCTGTTATGCGTATTCATCGTATAGGGCAAACTAAGGAAGTCAAAATCAGAAGATTCATCGTTAAGGTACCCTCTTCTTTCTCAGCAGTTAGTCCCCATTAACCATATAAAGACCAATCACTGAAACTATTCCAAAATCAGAAAATGTTGTTGCTGAGTAATGATCATTAGAAACTTGTATGTCTTGCCTTTGTGAATCCTAGGGAACGGTTGAAGAGAGAATGGAGGCGGTTCAGGCGAGGAAGCAGAGAATGATCTCTGGGGCTTTAACCGATCAAGAAGTACGAAGTGCACGTATAGAGGAACTCAAGATGTTATTTACCTGAAACTATAGAAACTGTTCTCAAGCCTGAAGTCGATCATACAATTCTACATATATGGGAAACTTGTCACACTATATGCAAGGAGAATCAGAGATTATAACGCATCTAAAAACGGGTTTTGTTCTTTTCAAGAGATATGATGGACAATTGTCACAGTTTTGGGGAATGTGCAGTGAGAGTTCCCAAGTGTACCATAAGCCTATCTGGGTTTTGTTGTTTTGTAATGGAAATCAGATTGTTTTTTGTACTTTTTCATTTATAATGAACTGTAACTTTATACTATTATATAGTTAACTCAATATGACAAATTTGCACAGTGAAAAGGCTTAAGGATTACTTTAAAAATCTAGAAAATGTGACACTTTTACATAACATGTTCCTGTGATCTTCTTTTCCTTTGTTAAGATAAAATATTAGGAGTCTTTATACTTTGTACTGTTAGAAACTATACTGATTTATAACAGATTTTAGGGACTTTTATTGCAAATTTTATGATACCGTGGCTTTGTCATCTTCGATACAAAATTACGAAGTGATTGATTTGAAGTCGTATAACGTGTCAATTATTGTACTAAAACCAATATCCACAGACACAAATGGATCGGCTGCTAAATTCTCTGCTTCTAGGGTAACGATTTGTTCTCAAGTTAGGTAACAACGTGTATGTGAGTGTTATTTAGTCTCTAAAATATCTAAAAACCATCTGTACACTACACAAGTAATTGAGTCATAACTTACCCATCCAATAAACATCAACCTGAACCACTACTAAACTAATCCAATATGTTTTATATGTGGCTTGATCACACTAAAACTAATATTATAGCTAAAATGAGAGGTTTGTTTATTATTCCGCATTGAAAACTAAAATTTACGTGAGGCTAATCAAAACAATTCCAAGTATTAATGCGTGGATAAATCACCTAGAAAAGTAAAAGACGTATAGTGATGAATTGGTTCAGATTTTCACTAATCAAGGCCTTGAATGGAGGAGGAAAAGGAAAGACGTATAGTGATGAATAATGAATTGGTTTAGATTTTCAAACATATTCTATTATAGTGTCCTAATACAAACAAAAATAAAATAAATCAACTTGAAAGCAAAAGCGAAGTCAATTTGATTTTTCCACTAGAGAGATTAGGATTTTTTTTGGTTGTTGTCGAATAATACGATATACAGTAATGTACATTTTTTCCAAGTAATATTTTGTATAGTATAATTTAAACTTGTGTAAAATTTATGAACCGGATGCATGTTAAAACGATTTCTTAAACTGTCTTGAAATTATGTGTAAATTTTAAATTCTTATATATAGACAATAATATGTATATATATGAGCTTAAATCGGAAGAAAATCTTAAAGTAACAGATCGATATGTCGTCGACACGAGACGACAAAATTAATATTCTATGTTATATGTCGCCATTACACTTATTTGTCAAAGAAACCTTAATTTCTTGAAGTAAGAAAATAACATTATCTGCAATCTGCATACAAACATATGTCCTTAGATTGAGGAGCTTTCGGACACAAAAGAGGAGTTAATTTGCTTATGTTTGAACTAACACATCGTCATGAATCTATGGAAGGTTTGCCATTTGCAACGTTAAAAAGGTAAAAGTTGATATTTTATAAACTGAACTATATTATTATTTACTTTACAAACAAACAGAAACTTATAACGATTTCTGTTTTCTTCGATTTTTGACTCCCTTTTCTTTGTCTATCTCTTATGAATTAACTTTTAAACCCCAATGAATAGTTAGTTAATAGTGATGATAATCCACATTCGACATGATTAACGCAGGGGATTATTGTTTGTTTTAGTTATTTCATTATTTGGCTCAATCTCGGGGAAAAGATAATATGTTTTCGATATCAATTTCATTTAAAAAAGTCAAGTCCAAAGTTTCGGCTTGCACAATATGCTTTTGTAGAACTTTGAGGGAATGTCCTCAAAACGAGTTTGATCACATAGACGACGTACTATCAATAATTCAATACCCGGTTTCTGTAAAGTAACACTAGAGTTTAAAGTGAAGATATATAAACATTTTTTTACAGTATCAAAGTATCAATTTAGTAAGTAGGATTAACGCCCACTTTCTATGAAAACTAATTATTCATTAATAGTTTTTTTCTTTTCGAACTAAGAAAAAAAATGAAATGTTAAGCTCCTATATCTTTGCTAAAACCACAATCATTGGCCGCTAGAGCATTAATTAGAATTTTCAAACAGTATTACCCTGTTTGCAAAATAGGTTTAGCCCATTTAACACTCGCTACACTCCTAATAAATCCAATCTAGTATACAATAAGTTTAACCAGAGACCAAATTAGTTTCTTTATAAACTGTATAGACTATACGAATTATGTTAGATTTGTCTACATCACCATTTATGTTAATGCTATGTACTTTCTCATTGTGGTGGTTGGTGTAAATTAAATATATGTATATACCTAATATTATCTTCTTCATGGCCGATCAAGGAGTTAGTATTAGTAACCCTCTTTTTACATCCAGGAGTTAGTAACTTCGAACCAAAATATCCATGAACAAATTATAGGTTTTAAAGGCTTGGTCAAATTCAAGGTCGAAAGGTCAAGATCAAGATATAATGTAAGGTGAATTTTTATGGTGCATATGGCTGACACTGTTAAATTTTTGTAGTATAGTATGTAGTGTTGAATATTAAATTCGCGTAACTAGAAATGGTCAAAAGTCATGTAAAAGAAAGTCAGTTACGCATGCTAATTTCCAAAATTTCATACATAAAACTAAAGAATCATTTAGCTAATTAACGTAGACATGACCTTACTTCTAAGATTATATCTACAGAAAAGAAATGAAAATTTTAAGAACCAACTTATCCTAGTCATCACTCAAACACGAGATTGTTGCCTTGCTGAGCCACTTTTAAAATCATCCTATCGAACAAATTTCGTGTTATATGTCTTTTCTGAGATAAAAGAAGCAAAAAAAATTAATGACACAACTTTATCGTGAAAACAGTTGAAGCATCACCTGAAAAAGTGGAGTAATAGTCCGATTAAAAGACACAAGGTAACTATAGTGAGGCTACTTATGTAATTACGAACCATGATACCACTTTGGACGAACCTAACCCTTCATAATTGCTCGTAGTTGTGGCAGCGCAAGGCCTTCTAGTCAAAGCAATGTCTTATTATTATTTATAGAAATATAACTCTCACTTAAACATTAAATATCATAGACGAATTCTCAATGTATATATTATTTTTAATGTATGTAAAGCTAGATTGGTTGCACTCAAAAAAAAAAAAAAAA
>Ga0041059_1001576_pt1 | contig 17967 bp, 6 predicted proteins | sample AraColnosormetaG_FD_56232 | JGI IMG/M metagenome (GOLD analysis project Ga0041059, IMG submission 56232) | Arabidopsis roots microbial communities from North Carolina, USA - Col MF nosort | ecosystem: Host-associated > Plants > Roots > Unclassified | place: USA: North Carolina | collected 2013-09-02
TTTTTTTTTTTTTTTTTGTGAAGTCATGCATAGTCTTCGGACAGAAGAGCTGCACGTACATGTGTTAACTGTTAAGTGAATAATGTTTTAGATAGTACAACGATTCTACTTAAGCAGTTTAGCTGGTTTAATGTACGTGTAGTCTATATTAGTTTTTATCATATTCAGATGCTGAAAAAGAATCTGTTTCATTTTATTTTTTATAGAAAACTGCAGATATTTACTTGGAGGTTGTGAGAAAACATTTTAAGATGGAAATAATTAACCAGTTAAGAAAGTTGAAGTGCGAAACCATTTTTTTATATGAAAGGATCTATAGAGGGGATTTATAAAGTCTTCTAATCTAAAATATATGGGTTATGGTGCAATACACACACACATATATATAAGTATAACCATTCATATGGTGACTTTTTGGGGGTAAAAGTTCTTTAGTTTTTGGGATTTAGTAGAATTATGGATTTTAGGTCAAAACACATAATGTTATGAGGAACGATGTTTATTAATTGTAAAATAAGATTTTGGGGGATAGTGGTCTCTCACTATAATAATGGGTCACTTAAAAAGATGCACTTCTCTGATACATTTTGCAGGCCACTCGCTATGTCTGTCTCAATCCTAGTTGACTTCTTATAAAGTTGTGAAGGCCGAAATGGAAGGATTAGTTCCACTATTTCTCTTTATTTGTATCAAATTATTTAGTGTTTGGTACCACGGATTTTAAAATCTGCCCTAACCATCTTTTGACTTCCTAATTACTTACGTTATTCCCCTGTCTAGGAGTTGCCTACCATGTTGGTTTATGTGATCGAAGTTTACTGAACTTAGTCTATCTATTTTGATCCCTGTAAAATTTACATTGACCGCAAGGAAAATGTTTTGATTCCACATTTAAACTTTAATTTACTAGTACTGATCTTTGTTCTAATATGTCAACTGTACATGGTGTATTTAAATATAACAACCAAAATTTCAAACAGAAATTGGATTAAAAGGTTTTGAAAATAATCATTGGATTAATAAGTGTGTTCAAGTTTGGGTATTTGTAGGGTCTTTGTTTGAAAAGTGTGTACCCTTGATACAAATCTTCGCTTTCGTTTTGATTCATTAACAGCATTGAAAACTTACAATAATTACGTACGAGTTTGGTATGATTCCATCTTTACTTTTGATAATGGACCCAATTATCTTAGCAGAATTCAATTTCCAATAAAATTTTGCGTCAATAAGTAGACTTAAGATCACACGTGGTGCTGCACTCATCGAACCTATGATACATTACAGCTGTATGGGAAAAAGTGGTGAAAACAATGGGCTTAAAAGTTAAAACTTAGATTAAAATCGATCATGTAACCAGAATGAAACTTTTCCTTTAAGAAAATATATTGGTTTTGACTAAAATCATCTAAAATGAAACATCACTTAGAAATAAGAACTAGTATAATAGAGAGTGTTTTGAGATCAAACCGATTAAAATTGTAAAATAAAAAAAAAATGTTTTCTTTTTTTAATGAAACTCAAAGGATATAATGAAAATTTATATGGTCAAGAGATGAACTTCCACTCAAGTTAATGAATTAGGTCACTTTTCTTGCATCAAACAAACCTTTTTTCATTATGATTTGATCCACATATATAACCTTTCGGATGGCTTAGGGCACAACTTACTCTAATTCAAGTATTTGATGGTTCCCACTTCACTTGGTTCACAAACATTTACAGTTAGTAATCTATACTCAGATTTAACTTGTTATTCCTAATTACATTTTCCTATCTGGCAAATTAACAATATAGATAAACTATTTATCTATCATCAAAAATTGATTGCCAGAAGAAAAAAAGGCTAATTAAAAGAAACGTCAACTTTTTGTTTGGTAGTTAAAGTTTTGTGACTTTTGTCTATAGTATATCTAGTACGGTCTAATTAACATAATCATAAGATAAAAACGATATACAGAATTTGAAATTTGAACAATGTCATGCTATAAGGAAAAGTGTGTTAAGAAAAAAAGTGAGGTTACTAGCTAATATACGATTTTTGTCCACAAGCATAAATAGAGGTAAGCGTTAAGTGTTCCTTTTTGGGAGATGTAACACAATCAACAGTTAAGTTGACTTTTTCAACCTTTTCTAGGGTTTGTGGCCTGTAGGTTCATTGCGTTAACCCAATAACTTCTTATTCTTCTCATTTTTGTTCTTGCTACTATCATCACCATTTTGATGTTAGTAGTCTCACCACTGTTTTCACCTTTTTTTGATAATTGTTTTGTGATATATAAAAAAAATCGATATCTACGTGATATTCTTATTTTAAAAAGTTATATTGATAAGAGCTTTACATATTTTCATTGTCATAAACAGAACCAACCATCTTAGTCATGGTCATCATCATTGTCATAGTCATCATCATCACCATTACGACTAATATTATACATGGACCATAACAGTTTCCACCACATTAACTTGACCGTTTATAAAATGGGAACTAACCTTCCCCATCTTCTCATATGAAAATCCATTTTGTCCTCATTTTCCATTGATTAGTTGCATTCTCTCCCCTAAACGAACAAAGAGTAATCATCAAAAACCATATAATATGCCTCTTAGGATTGAACCCCTATCTCTACTCTTCCTCATTCTCATTATATGCTCTTCATCATTAGGTAAACATATAATTGATATTCATATATTCCATCCTTTTCAATTTATAGTCTTTTAACTTTGTTTTAAGGGATGACTATCAACCTTGCGTCCCAACACATCCATCTTAGTCCGAGATCAGCTTTTGGTATTATCTTGTTGAACATTAGTCTTTTCTTCGTTGTTGAATCTAGTGCCTTAAACTACCTTAATACCATTGATTATTAATTACTATTATATTGGTGAACACTTTTTCCATTCTTTCTCCAAAATTAAAACACATCTAACTAACTAGTATGGGTTGAAATAAATAAGTCACTTAAAGAACAATGTATATTCCGCTAACAGAGTGTTTTCTTTTAGCCATAGTGGAAGGCTCTATCCAGCTCGACGGTGCGAAGATGCATGAGAGTTCCATGCTTTACAAGGTATACATCATACATGTAGATGCTTTACGTTTATATATGTTCTTATCAACATTAGAAATGTTGTTAATGTCCAAATATTGACAAGAATTTATGTGTTTATAATTAAAAAGAGTGAGGAGGTGGGTGTGAAGAAGATGGGTCATAGGAAGTTGATGTTCCACTCGACAGCGGACTACGACGACGCAGGACCCAACCCTAAACACGACCCAAGGAGAAGGCCCGGAGGCAAGGGTTGAATCATCAACACAGAACTATCTCTGTCATTATATATATAGTAGCATATATATAAGCACATGCACTAATATCTATATATCATATATGAATATGTATGTGATGTATCCTCCATTCTGACTCTTTTTGTTTGAGGATGAGCTCAGTGTAAAATACCCTTCGGAAACCCGCTAGTGAAAGGATTAGTGTCTAATAACAAGACATAATAAATCCTTATTTATTATCATCTTATTTCATTGACATATATAATATAGCCATTATATCCTGTGTAATCGTTATATCAGAAAATAAATAAAGTGTTATGGTTATTTTTAGTTCTGTATAGTATTATTATAAATGCGTCTTCTACAATATTTCACATTAGTTGATGATTTCAATCTTATGCAGTCAAACACATAGTAAAAAACTCTTTATCAGCATGATCACTAAACGAAAAAGAAATGAAGACAGATTTTATGCTTATCATAGCTAAAACCTTATATGTCGCTATTACAATAACATAGTACAAATGAAACAAGATTGCAATGGTTGATTTAAAAAAAGAAAATATAAAACTAAAATGAAAAAACAAATATAAAATTAAAACAGTTGCGCATCCAGGGAATCGAACCCTGGTCAGTACCGTGGGAGGGTACTATGATACCACTACACCAGATGCGCTTTTATTCATTGTCTCTTCTCTTACATATTTATAGCGAAGACTAGTTACTATGGTTATACATATTTCACAAGCATACATAAAATTCACATACTAACACTTAAATATGTCTATGTAAATTATTGAAGAGAAACAGAGAAAACGCCTTTTGTTTGGTTACAGAATTTACAAGAATCGATTATACAACCTCTCATAACTCTCTTGACTCCTATCCTTCAACCTTTACTTAGTTTCATACATCTTTGTGTCAACAAATCTTAAATCTTACATATATAATACATTCAAATCAAAACCTTCTCTCTTCTCTATCGGCATCCCAACACAAGTCTTCCTTCTTCGTTTATGGACTCATTCCTACATATTTTCTGAAGGTCTATGTAACCAATGATAGTGTCCTCAAAGACCACATCCTCCAAATTTGCCTCCTCAAATGTCGAACCGGATAATACCGTGTTCCTAAACACCGCACCTTTCAGATTCGATTTCCCGAAATTCACCCGATCGATAACAGCATTAGTGAAATTCACCCCTAGAAAAGAATTCACACTAAAACATTAATTAACATTTTGGTCCATAATTTTACCATATGCTTTCAAATTTCAAGATTTAAGTCTATATACCTTTAAAGCTTGCTTCTACAGCATAAGCTTTTGACATAACAACTTCAGTCATATCTGCACCATCAAACTTAGCCCCAACCATCAAGGCTGCAGAGAGAGTCTTGCCTTTGAGATTAGTTTGATCATTTGTGTAATCACAGAACCTAAGATCCAGTGGTTTGTCATAGACACCATTTGCTTGACCTATCGTGTTACCAACAAATGCTTTTTCACACCGGTCTGGTTCTGTTGATAACGGAGGAAGTCTCTGAAAAAAACAATCCATTTATCCATTTCTTTAAATTCTAAAACATAGCCATCTTCAGACACAAACATAGAAAAGAGAAAGGGCCATATAATGTGACAGACCTGGTTAGCAGCAATAACAGGAGAAGCTATTGTAAGAGTGCAAGCACAGAGAGCTGCGCAAGCGATAGATCCAAGCTCCTTAAGAGGAAAGAGACTCTTCTTTACACCTTCACCATTTTCTCTGTTTTCTCCTGCTGAGAACATAATGCAAATCAAGATCACATACACTACTTTAGCTTCACTTTAAAAGCAAGATTTTGACATAACAATATTCATAAACCCATCTATAAAGATGAATTCATTGAAGGTAAAGCTAAAGATTCTTGAAAATACTTAGAAATTTCGAAGAACCGTACAACCAAGAAGAAGTAGCAGAGAGATCTTGAAAAACCAATTAAAGCAGAGAGAAAAAAGATGACATTTACCGGAGCAGTGTACTGTTACTAAAGATCTAGGCTCACGGCGGAGGTTTACAGAGAAAAACGGTGAAGAGATTTGATTCCTCGTGAATTGAACAGGAAGCGAAGCCATGGAAGTGTGTTTCAGATTTTTGTTCGAACTTGGACAACCATAGAGTTTTATCAATTCGTTATGGATCATGCCTATGACGTGGCATGACAGATCATAATATCAGACTATATACGATTTAGCCCATTGGGCCTGATTACTATTTGGTCCATTTGTAAATCTTTCATCGGTTTTGGATATAATATCAAGTAGTGCAGCCCATCGGTTAAACATCTACAGTATATTATTGATGACTTCTAACCCACGCAAAATATATGATTTACCATGCTAAATACGTAATTAATAGCTTAATAGTAAATATTTTATTTTATATATTTTTATTTATGTTAAAATAAAATTTATATTTGTATTTATTACATTAAAAACGATTTTAAATAATAAATGATTATATTTATTTTGTGTAAGCTAATAAAAGATATTAAAAAAATTGATTAGTATGAGAACATCTTCTACAAATGTAAGGTTATCTTATAAGATACACTCGGAATATTATTAGTAAGATTTTTGTTTCCATAGTCTATCGGATCCTTCTAGGTCAATTAAAAGTTAAAACCCTAGAGCACAAAACCATCATTCATGATTGCACACACTAATTTGTTTGACACAACAATTTCCTAACATTCAACCACAAACTCTTACCTTATCTCGATTTGGTCAATCAGAAAATTTTCAGATTCATTGATCATCATTTACTATGTGTTCTCATATATTTGCGATTTCTTTTACTGCTTAGTCAAAGAGTGGGTAAATCGCCAAGACAAGTTTCAACAATTCTTGTAATTCATGTTACACCACAAACTCTAGTTTTTTTTAACTGTATGTACTTGGAAGAAAACAAGTTTTACTCTGTACAAAATTTACAGCTACAAATCTCCGGAGCCTCTCTTTGAGGTGGAGAGCTCTTACAATCTATTGATTTGTCTCTTATAATAAGTGGAAATCAAATCTAGAACAAAGCTATATAACAAACTCATCTACACGTTAGAGACTCAAATTACACATAATCAACGAATCAATAATCACTACGTTAGAAATTTATCAATACAAAATCCTAAATTGAAAAAAGGATCTTAGGAGAAGGCATTGGAAGATCTTTCTTGTGGAAGTAACGTCAACATCTTTCTCCTTCAACCACTCCTTTACATGATCACTACTTTGCCTCTCTTGGTTTTGGACCCTACAATAATCGCCTGTCAATTTTCAGACAAATCCGTACTGTCTAAAAACCATCTCCAACCGCCACTAATTGCCAAAAACAGAAACATCTGTTCCTTATCATCTCCTGCGTCTACATCAACCGATTGAAACCTCTCCCACTGACCACTTCTTCAAAGATTTTTCTACAAGATGATGATAAATCTTGAGGAGAAGTAACAGAATTGTATCACTTTTTGACTAATTGATGTATCTCCAGAGATCTTAGAGTGGATCTGGTTTTGGACCCACCATTGCTTCATGATCTGCTAGAACCATGTGCTTGTGCCTATCAAGATAGGAACAATGGCATCTGATTTGTTTTCCAAAGTTGGGAAAACGAAACAGGTTTTTTCAAGTAGTCACAGGCAACCCGTAGTTCTGAAATGTTCTTATCTGTCCATCCCAACCACCTGTGACTATGACCATACCCCAAGATAGAGAGCTGGATGCTCTCTGGTAAGAGGACTTGAGAAACTTGTAATGAGATGCATTCATCGCGGATGTGGACAGAGGATTTGCGGGTAGGTTTTCCTCTGGCCATGTCGCACTCCCTTTGGATATTGATCCGGGGACAAATCCTTCGTTGTGAGATAAGCATGATGGAGAAGAAAACGGGAGAGTTGTGTTGTGATCTGAGAATCCACACCATGTTGCTGCAACTGATGCATTGGCGGAGAAACGTTCAAAAGATCGAATCTTTTTGGTTTCTGATTCCTCATCATTGCTCCATATATATACATTGGAGTCCTCACAAGCTGAAACAATGTGTTTTCCATCAGATGTGAGAGATGCTGATGTGAGGCTTCTCGTCTTGCAAACGCCTAAAGATTGAAAAAACAGAGATGGGATTAGTTTAGAATCAATAATAGAGCTATGCAAAAGAAAATGAAAGTTGAAGGAGACATAAAAAGAAACATACCTTTGTATTTTCTGACGACATTGTTGCCTTGGAGAATTCTGACTTTGGAATCCGCGGAAACAACCAGGACTTTAGTCGGTTCTTGTGGTAAGAACTGGAAAAAGCAAGTACGATTTGTTAACATCTCACAAATTTCAAGAGAAGTAAACGAAGTATCTAGAGAAAGGGAAAGACATAGGAGACATTACCTGAAAACCAGTTATGCGTTTATTTGAAGACTTCTTTTTGTTATGCAAATGTATCTGAGAGTCCAGTTCTAAAAATTCTCCAGACATGTTAAAGAATCTGCAACTCCCGTTCAGAGAACCGATGATTCCACCTTGTCCATCCGGACGATAACACACTGCCGATATAATGTCTTTGAGATCTGCCCAATCAACAACGCTGCAACCGGAAATGTTCCAAATTCGAACCTTTCCATCAATTGAACCACTCATGAAATAATTCTCATTTACCGGGTTGAACTGAACAGAGGTTACTGCAAAAAGAAAGTTGCAGGCAACAGGTAATGTAAGATCAATGTAGTAACTGAAAAAGAAAAAGAGATCTAGAAACCAAAAAGAAGAAGAAGCATACCATAACTATTGTGAGCGAAAACTCCAAGACAATCATTGCTACCAACTTTCCAAAGGCGGACAGTTTTATCCATTGACGCCGAAAGCAAATACTACACCAAGAAATTACATAACAAAATGCCTCAGTTTTTCGCTTCCGTTAAAGCAATGGTTGCAAGTTAATATAAGAAAATGCAAAAGATTTTGGAGGCTTACATTATCTTTTGACCATGAGATGTCCAAGACTTCACCCGTGTGCCCACGGAATTCATATAATGGTTTTTCCATAATCCGAAAAACTTTAGGAGGGAAGACAACACAGGCTGAATCAGATGTTTTCCTGAAACTTTCTGTAGTCTTCTTTGGTTTCTCCTCATTTACCAAAACTGGTTTCAACTGAGAAAGATCATTTACCTCAAAGTACATACACGAAGGATCTATCTCGTTAAGGCAATCCCTTCGTAGTCTAGATTTCTTATCCTCAACGACTTTCCACACCCTCACAATCCCATCTTCACCAGAGCTTGCAAGAAACTTCCCATCGTTGCTAAATTTCATCGCCAAGATGGCACCATCATGAGCTTTAATGTCTTGACTCTGATAAAGAGCTGAAAGCTCCTTTGCCTGCTTCTTACAATGCTTAACCTTAACTCTTGAAATCACATCACCATAACCAGAAGAAGCTCTCATTCTACCACCAGATTCGATATTTGTATCCGCGGTACATCCCATAGACCGAAGCCTCGATAACCATCCCTTCTTAAAACTCGTGACTAGCCCTGCGATATTCCTCTGCTTCTCGGTTTCCTTCACTTGGCAATATCTGGAACTAGAACATGACGCCATTGAAGAGCTTTGTCTTCTCGTCACATCACATCCACCCACATTTCTGTCTACTCTCAAAGACAATTCCTCGGAAACTTCAACGCTTGAACCAGACAATGAAACCTCACTAGAAGAACTGCTGCACTCTCCAGATCTCTCCTCAGCTTCAACAGAATTCTCTTCACCTCCATCAAAACAAGACTCCACACTACTTCCAGAAACCGAATCCTTCGTCTCAACACGCCCTTCTTCTTCAACTCCCATCCACTCCAAGAACTTCCTCCGCCGCTCCACAACACTTCCAGGTGAATCATTCCATACATCAAATCCAAAACCACTTGGATTCAATGCCATCATCTCTTCGTTAGCATCGAAAAACTGCAAATCTTCCTCTTGAGATAAGTAATCCATTATTCCTTGAGCTATTGTCAATCCATGAAACAGAGCTTAAAGAAGAAGAATGCTTTTCTCTCAAAAGAGGAATTTCCCCAACTGCCAGTTTTGCTTCCAAACAAGCAACCTACAAGGCAAACTATATATAATACTTTAGACAATAATATTTTAAAGAAGTTTACAAATTAAGCAATCACAGAGTTCGAGATAAAAAAATCAGTTTAAAAAAAGAAATAAAAAGAGTTTAACATCAATCTCAATCCTAAAACCCATTGAATCTAGTCTCTCTGAGACATTTACACAAACAACTTATGTGGGTCGATAAATGTGTAAGCAACGAAACCAAAAACCCATCAAAAGAGAAGAAAAAATGGTTTATTTAGCACACAGAGAAGCTGAAATCAGCACAACAAAGTGAAAGATCTCATTTTTAGATCCTAAGCAACAAAAAATCCGCAACAAAAATGCGTGAGCACGAGCATCACCAATTCAAATTTTTTGGTAACAAAGATTAAAAATTGCGTACATGGGTTGGTTCGTCTTCACGAGGTTTCTTCGAAATTGGAACAAACACATCCCAAAGAAGTAGCAACAGTGGTAGAGAGTCTAAAGAAACACACACAAACCAAAACCAGAGAGAATTGTAAAAAAGTAAAAAGAGAGAAACTTTTATTATTGAAAGGGAAAAGAGAAGAGAAGAAGGATCAAAGGATTTTTATTGAAATCTGTGAAGAAAGAGACAATAAGGAAGAAGAAGAAGATGGGATTGTCCGGAGGGAATAGAGAGTTTTTGGAGACGAATCTTTGTGTGTGACCGTTTGCTTTGCCTTATTTAACCTCTCTGTCTTTATTTCAATTTTGTTTTCTTCTCTTCAGATTATTCGGTAATTAAATCTATTAATCACACGACCAAATATTTCGTAGTAATTAATTATAATCATTTGTTATCAATTTTAGATCTTTTTTTTTATCTCCTCGTGCTCTCTGTAATACTACTACTAATCAGTAATAAATCATTCCCTCTGTATATGATTAGGAGAATTAATACATTTATATGTGATTCTATTGAAACATTTTTTTAAGTTATTTAAATTTTATTTTTTATGAAATATAATGATATTATTTTAGAGTTTTATTCATTTTCGTTACATTATAGTTTTAAGGGTCAAGAATTATTAATCGTTTATGCGTAGAGTTTCTTTTTGATATTTTGAAGAAAATATTTTGTGGTACATGCTTTGTTGGAGCCCACATATTTGCATGATGACTACGCGGCATGTTCCCTATTCGCTTTGCGTTTGATCAGATTCTAACTATAGTCCTTTGATCTCAATTATCTGTCACATTAACAATCTAATTTCCAGTTGTTTGATACCTTAATTATTCATCTTCTAATAAACTAAAGTTCTTTTTAACTTTTTTATTTGCCTCTTAGCACTCTGTGATTGTTTGGCAGCACACAAGGAATATTTGTTACTCTTTTAAGTGATCATCATAGAGATTTATATTAAAATATAGGATATGATTTTTGGGTTGTTCCTTATCAAATTAAAAATTGCAATTAGGAATAATGATTTAATTTTAATCTATAATTAAGAGAATGATGTGATTTATATGAGTTATCTATATCTAATCATTTAAATGGACCAAATACAAACTAAACCGACAAGATTAAAACGAATTGTACTATATATCAAGTTTTTATTTATCAACATAATTGACGACTAAAGGCCGTCATTGCTGAGCTAAGTCTGTCTTTCTGTTGAAGCAATTCACAAGTAGAAATTAATTAAGCAAATAATTAACAATGTAATGATGAAATACTACTGCCTTTAGAGTTGCAAGGCAGAGTACCTGGATTCATGCAGGCTTGTATTGTAAAGAGAATATCTGTTTTCCCATTTACATTTTTGTAATTATTTATTTCGAGTCTTAAATTTTTGTTTGTTACTTAAACAAAAGATCTTCAAGATTTCTTGATAATAATGATGTTAGTATGCATGCATCATCATATTAAAATAGACACTATGGGCAACTTGGTTTTCTCCTCCTACTATTTTCATCTTCATCCGAGAATCTGAGACTCTATTAGATATAATCTAAAACTCTTTTTTTTCTACAAGCACCTTAATGTATTTTATTTTATTTTTTTTTCGAACAAGCACCTTATTGTTTTTATGTTCTAAAATAAACGTAAGAATCTAGACTTTGCCTCTCTTTTTTGTGATATTTGATTTTCTCTCCTATTAGTTACACAATCGTTTTTTCAAATAAAAATGCTTCGGAAGAATTTGTAAGAAGGTAAAACAAAAACAAAAACTGAGAAACCTTTTTTGATAAAAGTTTAATATCTCACAATTTAATTAGCTGAAATATGAGTCTAGTTATTATATTATAGATCATCTAGAATATGCGTACACATATTATTCTATGATCCATAGTGTTTATTTTGTATAAGGTAATAACAGCAACAACAACATAATTTAACCGGTTAGTTAATAACATTTTCATATAGCTAGTTCTCTCCATTTATATATCCGTTGCGACAATTTCAAGTATGTAGATATTATTAGATTTGTTACTAATCGAGGAAAACTATGAGCTTAATTGCAACAATTCGAATGTTTAGAACTTATGAGAGATGTTCTGAAACGAAGGAACATGTTGGCTTATTGACAGCCATCAAAAATTTCATCATATCGTGCATAAAGTTCAAATCCAAAACTTATCTCCTTATCTTTTTGTAAGATAAAGTAAAAGAGTTTTGTGTCCAAGTAAAAAAGAAGTGTTCGTGTCCAAGTAAAAAGAGAACTATTATTGATTTTGTCAGCAATGTGTTTTGTGTAGCATCTATAATGTGCTGATGTGGCTTGCCAGCTAGGTAAGCTATCAAAAGCAACAGTTTAAATTATAGATAAAAAGCGCACGACCATCCATATTATATTTTATTTTTGCAGGATTTCTATAGTTTATGACTTATGATGTTATTATATTTGCATATTGGTATAACAAATTATAAAAATATTGTTTCAAAAAAGATACGGTTCATAGAATGGCCACTTCATTGCTTTGGTTGTTGAAACGTTGATATTCTTCCTTCATGTTCATCAAACCCAACCAGATTCTCCTAACCTTACCAGCTTCATTATTACCTCATTATAGTCCTGTCACTTTTCATTTAAAATTTGTTTGTTTCATTAAAACAACAAAATAAATTTCAAGATTTATGCTTTGTTAACGTCAATAAATCACAAAGAAAGAGAATAGTTTCAGTGAAGTTTCCAGTTTGTATTCTATTTCTATCCTTATATTCATACTAAAAAAAATGATATGTAGAGTTTAAAATTAAGAGAAGGTAGCAATTAAATAACCAGTAACTGATAAGAAACAACTTATAAATAGGGTTATACAAAAAAAAAGAGCAACTCATAATGCCTTATATATATAATAAAATAAGAGAAAAAATAACCTCTTCTTATGGTTATGGTGCAATGAGTAAAAATGTAAAATAGAAAACAACTTTAGTATTTGTCATAAGTTTTGGATCCAATGGTCAGGTATTTAAGTGGCATTTAACTTGATTCTTTAGATGAACCTCCCTAGTTCACATACTAACATGTGTCTAATTTCATACCAAACAAAATTCATAATTTCTTTTATATAGATTGAAGGAATAGTAATAGACGTTAAAAAAATCGAAGGAAGAGTAATGCTGCGACTGAAAATTGAAGATAATGAAATATATTATATGATTCCAAGTTTTGGCATTTTTAAATGTTTTAAACTGGATGACTAGTAAAAGGGTGATTAACCTTAATTCACTCTGCCGACATCATTAACAAAACTAATAAATTATTAGATTAATGCTTAATAGTCTCGCCACCGCATTATTCTAATAGATAATAAATGGAATATTCTTTCAGACTTGAAAGAAAAACAAAATTCTAAATTATTAGAGATAAAACTAACAGCGGATTCTTTTGAGTACTAATTATATACACTAGTATAGTAAATATTTAGTAAACAAGACTTAATAATGACACCACAAATTATAAAAATTCGCCTGTCATGTTAGAATGCGACCCTAACCCGGAAGATTGGTTAATATGATAATACAGCATTTTACAACAAAAGCGTCTATGTATATCAGATGAAGATTTGAATAACGTAACATATTTTAGTTTTTTTTGCATCCATACATTACTTAGCTCTTTATTCAAAGTATATCTAGCAAACTGTGGAAAATTATTTGCGAATAACTCCTTCGTCCTTAATTTTGGGAATTTGCAAAATAATTATCAAGCGGTTTTTAACAATTATCATATTCAATATTAATACGATATTTTGAATAATATGCACGATATATAACACGTTGTTTAAAAACATGTACGATTAAATGCATACTGTAATTTAATTGAATGATACGGAGCGATTTTATAATCTTTGCTCTATAGATCGCTATCAACCTAATAAAATCTTCAATTAAGGTAAAATCAACAAGAACAAATTTAATTAGTATGTTCTGACACCATGAGTTGGTTAACTTTAATTACTTTTCTTTTCTTTTTTTTGGGTACAAAAATAGACACGTACTAGGAATCAAACCGTATAGGAACATTTTCTAAATCAGGATTATTTAGCCAACATATATAGTAGTAATTAGAAAAATAGATGATTTTGGCTATCAAACAAACAAAATTAGATGATTTTCGATATATAATCTTGTATGGTTGAGCCGCATAACCCCATCAAGTTTTAAGATCATGACTATTGGAGACGCATGCATTCATTTGTTGTGTTTAGTTAGGTTTTTTAACGGATAATAGAGTTTTGAGTTTACCAAACTAATTCTGATCGTAACAATTGTCAGACTTCAACCAACAAAAACTAAGAAGTAAATAAGTAACAGTTTTCAGATATAAGTAATATACAAAGTTATGTTATTTTCTTATACAAAAATTGTTCTTTAGTGCTAATATATAGATATACACCAAATACATAAAATTTGAACTCAGACTAGCTAGTTCTAGAAATTGTAGTCGCTATGAATAGATTGGGAGGTAATTCGCTTACATAGTTACATCGCATAATTAGTGTAAACTTGCAAAATTAAAATGCAAATATTATTACGTAGGAGCATACGTGTTGTGTTGTCCTTTTTCCCAAAGTGATTTTAAAACTAACGACGTGTTCACTTGCGATATTTGACTCATAAAACTAGCTTTTTAGCTTCTCTTGTACGGATTCATACAATATATTTTGGACCCACTATATGGACCGTAGTATCTAGCCATTTCGTGAATTCTATACATACGCGTATATGGGTGTCGGTGTGTGCGAAATATAGTCAAAGTTGACGTTGGAGTTTGGGAGAAGGAACATGGAGCTCCACTGGTTTCTATGTTGATGATAGTTATGCCACACATCAGTTTTTGATAAATGTAGTTGTTGTTAAACTTTGGAAGTCAAAGAGGATAAACCATAAACCAGTTTCTTAATAAATATGATTTTATATATATCGATGCTAGTTATAGGGTTACACCAAACAAACACATCATTTTCATTATGTAATAAATATCGTTATGGATTGTTGTTTTCGTTTATTAAATGCTATTGCTTTGCATAGATATACTATAGTGATTATAAATATAATATACGAAAAAGAAAGTCTTAGTATTTGATAAATAATGTTATTTATAATAGATAACGTTATTTTAATAAAATGCCCATAATAATTAATAAAAAATAAATTTGACTATTAACGAAAAATAAGTGAAAATGAAAACGTTGACAAGTGGGTCAGCGATAATTCCCTTTGTGATGGAACGTCCCAAAGTTCGAGACGCATCATGTGATTGTGCTGTGTGGTCTCTCATATGCGCATGTATGATACTAACGTGTAATTGTAGTGTGTGGCTTATATGGGATTGTAAATTTCTTTCTATATAATCGTAAGTTTCTGAAGTCGATGATCCAAATTGACTATATTTTATAATCACATATAACGTTTAGAGTAGTCGACAATTATGAACTTCAGTTTTCTTTTTCCAAATAAAACGTTGAAATCAATAATGAGTTATCATAAATTAGTTTAAGCGGATATGTAACTACGTATAAATACTAAAATATGTATATGTGTGTTAATTTGGAATACGGACATATATAGTAGTATCTAGTCTAACTCATGTACCACGTCCATGCAATGCATGAGACATATAACCAGGTAAACCTAAAATTGAAGATGATCTTATAATGGATCATACCAAATTATATATTAACCTGATCAGCATCAAATCAAAAATTATAACAAATCACATATCCTCAATCACAAGACCAAAATAATTAAACTAAAATCCAACTTACAAGATATTTTTTATGGTTCTAAATTTGGATATCTATCTATTTGTAAACTTTAGTGTCTTATTTTGAATGGAGACAAAAATACAGAAAAACCTATCACTCTATCATTCATACAAATGCTGACCTCATAAAGACACATCAACAGTGTTTGTGGGTCTGCCACCAATCATATATGTGTAGTATATCAGATCTTATATTATTTACATATGTATATATATATATGGGGGAGATATAGTTATTACTTACATTATAGGCATCTAAATTTTGAAAAATTGTATTATAGGATTGAGAAAGACATATTTAAAAGACATATATCTAATAAAAGACATATGTAAGTGATTCTTCATTTAAAAAAAATTCTGATAAGCAGAAGTTTAAAGATTTCTTTTAATTACGCAAATTTTAATGATTAAAGGTTTTGATGATAAGCATATGATGCTTTCTTTCTAGTTTTGTTATCTATTTGAAAAGGTTTTTAATGAATGAGATGTTTGGTCGAATGTTCAAGTAGCTTTATAACAAATAGAAACCCAAATATGATCCAAACAGCACGTAGTAAAAATCATTAAGAGCATATATAGAATGAGCCACGTAGTCATAAGCTTTGGTCAACGACATCGGATAGAGTACTCAATCCACCTTTATTTTTTTTGAGTTATATAATGAAATTATTTTAATGGGCGATTAGTGGCATATTGAATGATGTCATCGTAATTAAACGTTTACTTGGTGGAATATACTGATGATTCCAAGGACCACCGTTGCTTTGAGTGTATGACAATCTCGTACTTATAATCTTATCATTCACCAAAATCAAGATCAGTTCGCTTTATATATACTTCTTTATTCAAAGTCAAAAAAGAAAAAAGAAAAAAAAAAACTAGCAATGAAGAGTGACCGTGTAGATTTTGTTATAAGAACTATAAATTTGAAAGTTCAAAATAACTCGTTTCACCCATCACCCTCAAGATAATTAACATCACAATTCACAATTTACTTTCGAGTAACATTACGTTTCTACTAAACTCTAACTATTGATCTAACCTAACTAAGTGATTGACAAAATAATCCGATTTAGAGTTATAGGATTGGATTTGAGTTGTTAGAATTAGTAAACTCCGTAAAAGAAACAAACTTTGGCTCACTATAGCTAGCTAAAATTTTACATTAAATTCGTGATTATTTTAGGGTTATCCATACATCAATTCAAATATATTAACTAAAAAATATATAAAATATCTCTTAAGCTTTTCATCATAAAAAAGTATTATATAAAACATTACGATTAATTGTCTTTATGAAAAAAAATGGTCTTTATGAAAATATAAATAGGATTTTCTCCGAATGGATTGAGCAATTTAACCCGAATTGACCGCTCATGCTAGTGCATTCAGTGAGCTACACAATATTGTAAAGTACTAGGGTTTGAATTAAGACAAAGTTTATTGCATCAAACCCATTGTATACGATATATGGAAGTTAAGTAAAATGGTAAGACATCAATCAAAATCTAAGAAACGGGGGCAAGAAGTGGATAGAAGTTAGGTTTAAATTCAACATGTTAAGAGACATGACTCAAAATCCAAGACAACTGGACATACACACTCTATACAGTTGTTAAAATTAAGGAAATTAAATGGAGAAAGAAAATCCAGCTAGGGTTTGGTCCATGCATTAGCAGTGAAAAGAGTACGTGGAAGGGCCACGGGATGTTATGGACTTTGCAATGGTAGGTTTTTAATTAGAACATACCTCGACTTAAGAACTCAAGACATATCTATTTCGTACTTTGGTCTTTGGAATTTGCGCCTTCCCTTATTTGTGATTCTTCTTGAACCAACCAACCTGCCTACTTTAAGATTTATTCAAATTAATTTGCATGAACATAACAATTATTCTGTTTTGAGCTTTTTACGTAAGAAACAAAGAAAATACAATTTATAGTTTTATTCACTCGTGATCCATCAAACCAACACGGCCATTCAATATATTGAATATTATCCTAACTTTAGAGATGATACACAACACAAGACTCGTCTCCAATGACAAATAGCCATCAAATGATTAATTCTACCTGTAAAGCGACAAAAACATTACTCTAAAATATGCCTTTAAAATTTAATTAAAAGAATAGATAATTTGGTCGACAGATAGATAAGAAGAACATAAGAAGATTTCATCCGAAGAGGGATTTGACAATTATGGTGAAAGAAACATTCTGTACGAGATCTTAAAACCATATAATCTCTTATTTGTGACGGAAAAAAAAAAATCGTTGTAAATGTAAACAAAACATTCTGTATGATCATGTTTTTTTTTTTTTTTT
>Ga0041059_1001577_pt1 | contig 17962 bp, 16 predicted proteins | sample AraColnosormetaG_FD_56232 | JGI IMG/M metagenome (GOLD analysis project Ga0041059, IMG submission 56232) | Arabidopsis roots microbial communities from North Carolina, USA - Col MF nosort | ecosystem: Host-associated > Plants > Roots > Unclassified | place: USA: North Carolina | collected...
AGCATTTGAATGTTTTTGGAATGACTCCAATAATTAAACCGCTTCTTTTTTTTTTGTTAAAAATGTAAATATTTTATAAAATAAAATAAAAACAGATTAGATTTACAGTCAAAAGTTATTGACCTATACAAATGATTATAGCAAAAAAAAACATGGAAACATAATAAAGCATAATTGAACCGCTTTCCACAACCTTTCTTAGAAAAACATTTTCCACATCGATTAAACCGTTCCACAAATCCACAAAATTCATTCATTTCTTACTATGTGGTTACTAATTAGAAACGTATATGTTGATTGTTGAAAACATATTTTGATGAATTGTTCTAGCTCAAACAATGAAAACATCCTTCATTTTTGTGAGAACTCGGTTCGAACTATCATAAAACTTTTAAAACGAAAGTATATTAATAATCAATGGTTTTGCCTAACCAAATAAATATTTCTTTTATTCGTTAGCGGTGGAATCTATTCACGAGCAGAAGATGGTATTGGTTACACAATACCCTCCACTAAATAGAAACTTTTGTTTCACTGAACTACTTTATATTGTCAATTTGAGTAGATTAATATATTTTTTCTGATCAAATTGAGGGAAGAACCTACTCCCCCACTCGTTTATTTTTATTTACTCTATAACTTCTCCAAATAAGCCTATAGGCTATAAAGAGTATAATAGTGGCCTTTAAAGATTCTTTAATTTTTCATAATTATAAAAAGATTATAACAACATGTAACAAAATTGACAATTGTAGGACATGAATAATTATTAACTTATCCTCAAACAGCAACAAAGCGTCTAAAAATCGAAAACGATTCGCTTTGGTCATCACCAGCATAATAAAATGTTGAAGAATCAGTCTCCAAATTCAATAAGCTTTTGAACAAATTGGCGAAATCAGATATTTGGTATATTTTAAAGATACGTACAGCCATTATATTTGATTTTTTCAAAAACTAAATTAGGATCTTATTCTACCACTGATTGTATTAAACAACAAAGTATTTAATCTTTAGTCAGCTTAGAAAAAAATCTTAATATTAAAGAAAAAAAATGCTTTTACTATTTCTTTTTTTATCTTAATATTTCAGTCATATAGTTTAAAATTCTGGTTAACAATTGTCAAATGAGATATTCCAAATTCTTTTTATTTACATATAGTTTAAAATTCTTGTGAATTTTCTATTTATGTAAAAAAGTCAAAATGTGATTATTGGTGAAATTCTATTTGCTATAACAAAACAAAAAAAAAAAGGTTTTGACTTTTTTACATAAATAGAAATTCACTGCAGGGAGACATGTTGTTGGTCATTTGTTTATTCCCTCTGTGTCTGTATTCTCTCTCTCTGGAAAGTGGAGGAATCTTCTATCTCTCCTCCAGTCAAAAAAACCCAAGCAGCCTGGAAGAGAGAGAGAGAGTAATGTGATACTATATGAAAACAAAATTCATAGTAAGGTCTCGCCATGTCCCGATGCATAAATGAGATAACGATCCACAAAATTTTCATTTTAAAAATTTCATCTTTTTTTGTTTTCATCTTCCGTGAAGAAGTAGTACCACATAACCCCCATCAGACATCTTTAAAGCTTTCTTCTTTTCCTTGTTTCTTTTGGTTTTGAGATTTGGGTTTCTTTTCATATCTGTTCCTTCTATCTCAGACAACAAATTGCAACAGAGGAAATTTAAAAACCCACTTGAGGAAGGAATCTTTGAGAATCTCTCTCTGACTTGTGAGTTTTTCCATCTAGTTTCTCTTTTAAGGGTTTGATTTTTCATTGTAAACGAAGCTGATTAGTTCAAAGTTCGTTTTTTTTTGTGTTTCATTGAGCCATATTGTTTGACCAGCTTGAAGGATTCAAACAAAAAGTTTTTGTTTTTGTGTGTCTACTTTGGATTGTTTCATTTTGTCTTCATGAATTAGATTTAGACAAGATTTGTGCTTGATTCGTGTTAAGTTTTGATTTGGGCCCTTCAATTTCCTACTTTATCGGTTGGTGAATTCTATACACATTAGTCCTATCACGACCTTCTGTTTGTTTGTTTTTGAAAATGGGTGCTTCGCATTTGCAGATGTTGCTTCATTGATTTTGGAGATATATCCATGGAAGATAGTTTCCTTCAATCTGAGAACGTGGTTATGGACGCTGACTTCATGGATGGATTGTTACTAGATGGTTGTTGGTTAGAGACTACAGATGGATCTGAGTTTCTTAACATAGCTCCTTCAACTTCTTCTGTTAGCCCTTTTGATCCAACTTCCTTCATGTGGTCTCCAACTCAAGATACATCAGCTCTTTGCACATCAGGAGTTGTATCTCAGATGTATGGTCAGGATTGTGTAGAAAGATCTAGTCTTGATGAGTTTCAATGGAACAAACGATGGTGGATTGGACCAGGAGGTGGTGGTTCTTCGGTTACTGAGAGGTTGGTTCAAGCAGTTGAACACATTAAAGATTACACAACAGCGAGAGGCTCACTTATTCAGTTATGGGTTCCGGTTAATAGAGGCGGTAAGCGAGTTTTGACCACAAAGGAACAACCTTTTAGCCATGATCCGTTGTGTCAAAGACTTGCAAACTATAGAGAGATCTCTGTGAATTATCACTTCTCTGCTGAGCAAGATGATTCCAAGGCTTTAGCTGGTTTGCCTGGGAGGGTTTTCTTGGGGAAGCTTCCTGAATGGACTCCTGATGTTAGGTTTTTCAAGAGCGAGGAGTATCCGAGAGTACACCATGCTCAGGACTGCGATGTCCGTGGAACGCTGGCGATTCCGGTGTTTGAACAAGGTAGTAAGATTTGCTTGGGTGTTATTGAGGTTGTAATGACCACTGAGATGGTTAAACTAAGACCTGAGCTTGAAAGCATTTGCAGAGCACTTCAGGTTTGTGTTCTTCTCTAAAGCTTTCAGCTTTTGCTATAGAAATGGTTTTCTGAGAGTGATGAATGTGTTTCCTTTTTGCAGGCAGTTGATCTTAGGAGCACCGAGCTTCCGATTCCACCTTCTCTAAAGGTAATCAAAGAAACTACATGAGTTCCTTATGTTCAGCTTTTGGGTATAAACAAGATTGTTTCTTCTTTATTCAGGGATGTGACTTATCCTACAAAGCTGCCTTACCTGAAATCCGAAACCTCTTGAGATGTGCTTGTGAGACTCATAAACTACCTTTAGCTCAGACATGGGTTTCTTGTCAACAGCAAAACAAAAGCGGGTGCCGTCACAACGATGAGAACTACATCCATTGCGTATCAACCATTGATGATGCTTGCTACGTTGGTGATCCAACAGTTCGTGAGTTCCATGAAGCTTGCTCTGAGCATCACCTCTTGAAAGGCCAAGGAGTTGCAGGTCAAGCCTTCTTGACCAATGGACCTTGCTTTTCATCTGATGTATCTAACTACAAGAAATCAGAGTACCCTCTCTCTCACCATGCTAATATGTACGGTTTACATGGCGCGGTTGCAATTCGCCTGCGGTGCATCCACACGGGCTCTGCTGATTTCGTCTTAGAGTTCTTTTTGCCTAAAGACTGCGATGATCTGGAGGAACAGAGGAAAATGTTGAATGCTCTTTCAACTATTATGGCTCATGTGCCTAGAAGCTTAAGGACTGTTACAGACAAAGAACTAGAAGAAGAGAGTGAAGTGATAGAGAGGGAAGAGATAGTAACGCCAAAGATAGAAAACGCATCTGAACTCCACGGAAATTCCCCATGGAATGCCTCTCTTGAAGAAATCCAGCGGAGTAATAATACTAGTAATCCTCAGAATCTTGGACTGGTATTTGATGGAGGAGACAAACCAAATGATGGTTTTGGCTTAAAAAGAGGTTTTGACTACACCATGGATTCTAATGTCAATGAGAGCAGCACTTTCTCTAGTGGTGGTTTCAGTATGATGGCCGAGAAAAAGCGTACAAAAGCAGATAAAACCATCACTTTGGATGTTCTTCGACAGTATTTCGCTGGGAGCTTGAAAGATGCAGCCAAGAATATCGGTGGTAAGCAGCATTTTTTTATCTTCTCGATTCAATTTATCGGAAAGTCCTGAGACTGATCTCTTCTTTTTGCCCTTTTCTTGTCTTGGAAATTTTCAGTTTGTCCAACGACCTTGAAGAGAATATGCAGACAGCATGGTATACAAAGATGGCCTTCAAGAAAGATAAAAAAAGTGGGACATTCTCTGCAGAAGATCCAACGAGTGATTGATTCGGTTCAAGGTGTTTCTGGTCCTCTTCCCATAGGCTCATTCTATGCAAATTTCCCCAATTTAGTCTCACAGTCACAAGAACCATCACAACAAGCCAAGACCACGCCTCCTCCTCCGCCGCCAGTGCAGCTTGCAAAGTCCCCTGTATCCTCGTATAGTCACAGTTCAAACTCTAGCCAATGTTGCTCCAGTGAAACCCAACTAAACAGCGGTGCAACAACCGATCCTCCTTCAACTGATGTAGGAGGTGCATTGAAGAAGACGAGCAGCGAAATCGAGCTTCAAAGCTCGAGTCTTGACGAGACAATTTTGACTCTCTCCAGTTTAGAAAACATCCCTCAAGGCACCAACTTGTTATCATCTCAAGATGATGACTTTCTGAGGATTAAAGTTAGCTACGGAGAAGAGAAGATCAGATTACGGATGCGGAATTCGCGCAGGTTAAGAGATCTATTGTGGGAGATTGGGAAGCGGTTTAGCATAGAGGATATGAGCAGGTATGATCTAAAGTACTTAGACGAAGACAATGAATGGGTTTTGTTGACTTGCGACGAAGATGTAGAAGAGTGTGTAGATGTCTGCAGAACTACACCGAGTCATACCATTAAGCTTTTGCTTCAGGCTTCTTCTCATCATTTCCCTGAACGTTCTTCAGCTACTGAATACAGTTTATGGCACTGACCTTAAATCAGAGAAAGAAGAAAGAAAAAGAAGCGTTTTAGGACATGACACAAAAGATAGTAATACCTTTGTGTTCTGTTATAATTGTTCATAATTTTATCTTTGGTTTTTTTGAAAGATTACTAGGAGAGGTGCTTTGGGTTTTGTTTTTAAAAACGCACCAGAGACAAGAAGAGAAGAACATGTAAAGATCCTATCTTCCTGAGAAATTGAAGTTGTTGTTTTTTTCTTCTGAAATTCCTTTCGAATGTGGTTTTCAAATGTAGATACACATATAAAAGAACTTTAATTGTTTCCATAATTGCCATATACATCAAGTAAAAGAGACTAATAACGAAACATTTACCAAACATATATTGTTTTCTGAGAAAGAAACAAAAAAAACCATTTTTACACAACACCAAACTGAAATTCTTAAAAGCTGTTTTTGAGTTTTTACAAGTCTCGTCGCGGCGTTCTTGAAATCTCTGGTGACGGTGATGAGACGTTTCGAGCTTCATGAGATCTGCTCTGTGCGGCTAAGTACTCTAGTGCCACAACTATGTCACCTATGAACGGTCGATAATGAGCTTCTTCATTAAGACACATTGCAATAATCGCAATCGCATAGTTTAAACACCGTCTTGGGTATTTTCCTCGTAGAGACGGATCCACTAAATGTCCAAACTTCTTCTGATCCTTGAGGTATGGACGTGACTGCAAAGATAAGAAAAGTTTTGGTTATAACTGGAGTAGGATTTTAGGTATTACGCTGTAATCGATTTAGTAAGTTTCTTACCCAAGTAACAAGATTCTGCTCGCCTTGCTTTTGACCTAAATCAATAGCTTTTCTCCCAGTAATCAGCTCAAGCAACACTACACCGAAGCAGTAGATATCCGATTTAACAGTTAATTTCCCGCTCATTGCGTATTCAGGAGCACAGTAACCGTAAGTTCCCATGACACGAGTCGATACATGAGTTCGATCACCAACTGGACCGAGTTTCGCCAATCCGAAATCCGAGAGTTTTGGACTGAACTCTTTATCTAACAATATGTTTGCGGATTTCAAATCACGGTAAATCACTGGCGGGTTAGCTGTGCAGTGAAGATACTCTATTCCTCGAGCTGCACCAACCGCGATTTTCATTCGAGTATTCCAGCTTAATGGTTCTTGATTAGACTCAAGATCTGAAAAATCATACAAAAGAGTACAACATTTGAAACTGAACATTCTTAAGATAGTTACAACAAAACACTTGAAAGAACAATGGAGTAAAAGTAAACTAACCAAAAAGGTGATCTTCTAAGCTTCCCATTGGCATGTATTCATAGACAAGAAGTCTTTGATCACCAGAAGTACAGTAACCGATCAATGTAACGAGATTGGGATGATGCAATAAGCTAAGCATAAGAACTTCTACTATAAACTCTCGGTTCCCTTGAAGCCCATCTGGATTCAATTGCTTAATAGCCACTACCTGTTTTCATCAAATCATATCAAATTACATCAAAAGCTCATTAAAAACAGAGTTTCTCTTTAAAAGGGCTTGAGGAAGAGAGAGAGATCTGACTTGTCCTGAATCTAAACGTCCCTTATAAACTCTGCCAAAACCTCCTTCTCCGAGCAAATTAACTTCCCGGAAGTTTCTTGTAGCTGCAGCTAACTCCTTGAACGTGAAGCTCCGAGCTCCACCACCAGGTATCGGACTATTCACTTTACCATTTACTGTTCCAAATTCCGACAGAAATTATTCTCAAAAAATGTGTTAAAAAGACACCATAAAAGGGACATAATCAAGAAACACTCACGACTCACCTAAGATACCCGAAATCGACTCTGTTCCTGTTGTATCACTTCCATGAACTGAAACCACAAAGAAAAATACTATAAACAAAAACGAAAACTTTTGAGGTAAAAACAATGAAAGTTATTGAATTGTGGACATGAAAGTACCTGATGAATCGGTTTGGTAACGAGAGTTGCATCGAGCGTTATCAATGTCGACTCTTATGTCCTTGGTTCGAGGATTCAAACAAGAGAAACAACAAGTCATCTTCTTTTTTCTTTAAGACTTACAACAATGGGGATTTAAAGAAGGAATTTTTAGAAAATGGAGCTGGTTCAAGAAACCAAGCTCCGAAAAATCCCAACACCAGACACAAAACCTGACAAAATTACTAAAGAAACAAAACTTCAAAACCTAGGATTTAGGGTCTGAAACTAAAAAAGAGATTGATTTCCTCTGTTTCTTCTCTTTGGATAATCCCAGAAAACAAAAGAACAAACTTTTTTGGCAGAGTAAAGCGAAATTATTGAATCGGCCGGCGATAGATTGCAGGAAGACAGAGAGAGAGAAAATATATTTTTAAAACAAAAAAAAACTGAAGAGTTACTAAAATTATACAAATTACATCTAATCACGACAAAAAATGACAAGGATCTTATAACAACAACAAAAAAACTGAGGTTTAAACAGTATATAGAAAAAAATAAAAATCACGGTAGAGACACTACTTTGATTTTAACAACTGAATTTTTGTTCTTCTCATTTATTTTATTTTAGTTGGAGCTACTGAAAAATATTTAAGTGGTAGAAGACGACGAGTTTCGTTTTGTTCTTTTCCAACTCGGTCCCATTTTTTTCAATAAAGAAAATTAAATTCTTACTCATTCTCTATCTTCTATTCAAAAATCGATATTTAAAAAAATTTCCCACAAAATTAAACTCTTCTTCTTCTTCTCTGGCATTTAAACCGGTTTGGTCCCCTTCTCTTCTCTGATAACCACGCTTGGTTTAAATTACTATAGTACCCTCTAACAGTACAGTGTTTGTAAGAGAACACCCATGAGGCCGACAGTGGATTTTGAAGTCGAGATTTTGACAAATGGACGGTCCAGATTAGATTATCTTGACCTTACGTATTACAGTGGGTCACACATACTGTCCTCTGCCTTCCCCGCATTTGACTTTATTTACCGTTTTAGTAAATTCTGTATCTATCATCATAAGAATAATAATGGCTACTTTATAAATCAATCAATTATTAGCTGATATGTTTGGAATTTTTCACCTATCTTTTTCTATCATATCTTTGCTTCTTTTCCTTCTTTTTATCATCGAGCTGTTTTTTTTTTGGTTTTTTTTCTCGTATTTATGACATTATTGTTGATCTTGTTACCATTCACACATCTACAATTTAAAGCATGTTGATGGAATTAAAATTTTGAACCAAAAGAGAGAATTATTATGAGCGCCCTTTTACTTTTGAAACTCTTTTTTTTATGTGTCCTCCATATTTTTGCATTGTGTTAATAACATTATTGTGAATTTACTGCTACTAATGGCATATGTGTTTCCATTAAATCTTCCTTTTAGTTTCCATAGCTATTTATTAAAAAAAATATATATATATATATATATAACACAACTACTATTTTAATTTTAACATGCAACCATGCATTCAAAACTGTTATTATTTTTTTTAGTTTTTGTTTGAAAAAAATATCGTTTTATATGTCCACTTTTTTAAAAAAACGATATGATGCATTTTGTCTTTCTTGTGGGATTAGAAATATATGTGATGGTTTCGTTTGGAATCTAGAGTCTACCTTTACATTTTCGCATGATTTTAATCCATCTACAATCTCGCTCTTAAACTAACTTTCTTAGCTCTATTGTAGTTTTTTTTTTTACATACGGATGATGACTAACATAGAACTCATCAAAGCCTAAATTCTCAAAGTTTGCTCATGGAAATAAAAATAAAAAATTTAAGCTTAAAACAACCATGGCTGACAAGTGTATGAACCATGCTAAGAGAAGAGAGATACTATCAGTAAAAAACAAAAGGCAACAGCAATCCAATAAGATACATGGACTAGGTACGTTACAACTTACGAGTTGGCTTAGGCTTAACAATGTTTTCTGCATAGTCTAGAAAGGCGTAAGATTTATGAGACTTGAAGGCTTCCACTCCTTGGATTTCAACTCTCGTGATAGCGTTCCTCTCGGGGTTGTAGTAGAGAAGGTAGAAAGAGTTGGAGATATTGCATGGCGACAACACAATATCCCCCGTGTCACTCGTTCCAACAAATCGTAACTTGGTCTCCTCAATTATATTCTTCCAAGGAGGAGGCAAAACGTAGATATAACTCGACCATTGATGTTTCTCGGCATCTTCTAAAACCCATAGTTGAATTCCTGTATATCGTATTGAGCCAGGACCAATATTTGCCTGGAGTTTAGCTATTTTACCCTTGTGGTTTACAAGAGTTGGTTGAAGATTAACTCCTGAGTTACGTTTCATGCCATTAGCTTTCTTTATATAACTAAACTTCTCAAATTTAATGTCAAAGCAAACTATATCAGGAAACCCGTCTAAGTCATCATGAACTCGGCCTAGGTAATACAAAACACCATTGATGCATATCCCATCATATAGAGGCCGAGGATAACCACTAGCTTCATAATCCACAACATCAGGATAATGTGCCATGTCACATTTGATCTTCCTCCATGAGAGTTCTTTTCCAGTTCCGAATGTGAGAACTTGATGCTCGCCAAAGACTCCAAACTTTGATTTGGTCATACACAATACTTTGAACTCTTTGTTGATCGGATCATACCCAAAATAGCTTGTGATTATAGTTCTATTCGTTTTCACTCTTGGTAAGGGCCAGGATTCGCCTGTGCTAGGGTTACATATCAGTGGCTTAGAAATTGTTCTTCCCTTCAAATTCTCGTATGACTATTGAATCCATATATGAAGCCACAAACAGGACGGCAAATGCCGCAGAGATGATTAATAGAGAAGCTCATATGAAAATTGACCGCTAAAGGAGAAGAATCACGAGGCTTTGGTGATGAGAAGAAGAATGTTTCACCGTCTTTGGGGCAGGTGAACAATAGCTTCGGGCGTGACGAAGATATGGTGAAGAACGATTCGGTGAAATCTGAATTGTTAAGTGTGGAAGCACATAGCTTCGATAAGCAACGAAATCTCGCTATAGACTTCACCGGCAATCTCGTGAGTATCTCGATAACGAGATCGAACGGGATCGTTTCTGAATTTTTCTCCTCTCTTTTCCTTGAATTCGAACAAGATCGATCGTGTATTGCGCCGTGTTTTCATCATTAACTGAAAAATTTCAGAGATCAATTTGTTTGTGTTATTGATCACGATCGAATGTGTACAACATAAATACAGAGCCTTTACAACAGAACCCGTAAACTCAGGAAAATCTATACATTTGAGAAGATCTAACTCTATCTTTCGATGCACAATATCAGCATCTGTTAAAGCATATTCGTTGTTGAGTAACCCAAGAGAAGACCAAACATAACCGGTCTTAACCATCCTCTAATATTAACCCTAGATAAACCCTAGCTAGTCTACTCGACGATTTAAAAAAAAACCTAGGGCTTTTCAGATATACAAAGATGGCATAAAACGTAACTCAGGAGTTAATCTTCAAACGACGTCGTTTTCAGAAGCTGGCTATTGAAAACGACGTCGTTGGTGATTTTATCTATAAATAAGAACATTTACGTCATTTTGCATGCTTCTTTTGTAGCTGTGATATTCAAGAAAAGAAGTAAAAACTAGTATAAACAGAGCAAATCATTATAAACCGAAAAAAGTTATTTACATACTTATAAAATCGAACCTGACGAATGTACAATCGGAATCCAAGAACGGGATAAATGTTAATATTCTTACATGATTATTAGTGGTGAAGAGAATAAACCAAGGGTTTGAGAGGAAAATAAATATCACGAGACGTCGAGACCCACCAAACAGAGACGTTCATGTAAATCCCGTGATGCATGCCGTGAGCCCCTCTCTAGACAAAATTCAAATTAAGACCATTGAAGAACGATCGAACACTTTGATATATAATAAATCTACTACGATTTAATGAGATATAATACTTTAAAGATTTTAGATTTTCAGATTTCTAATGTAATAATGTAGAATTTGATGGTCAATCATAAGCTCAAAAATATTGATTTGAACAAATCCATACCGTTTATCTAAATTTCAAGTGATTCCACTAATCGATTATACCAGCATATCGTAACTAAATAATTAACAATTTGTAACATTTTAACTATCTTAGCAAAAAAAAATCAAGAGTTCCCATGAGCGAGGAACTTGAAAATCGAAGCCGTCAAAAGTCTTGCAAGAAATAAACTGACAAGTCTTACAAAAGGTGAAATGCCAAGGACACAAACCTAACATTACTTTGTTTTATGGCCAAGATTAGGACATACGAAAATATATCTGAAAATTTCTAGAAAAATGAGAAAAAAATATAAACTATATATTCTACAGCCTGCGTGACTCCTGTGGTTTTTCTTTTCCCTCTTGTTTTCTCTTTTTACCCCTAAAAAAATTATGGAAGTTGCAACAATCTGTACAAATAGAGAGAGACTTGTCCCATATATTTTCATGTCACAACAAATAAGCCTTGACTTTCCACAAGATTTCATTCCAGAAAATCCTTGGCTGAGATAGCCAATGGAAAATGCCTCTTCTTCCTCTTTCAAATATCCAATACTCATCTTCACAGCTGTAATGCCAGATCCGGATGCTGCGACGAGGACGAACCAGTCTGCTGATTAGAGCCCGGGGAGTTTGGTGAGACTAGCCTAGCGTTAAGGTCTGGCGGAAACCGGTGGAATTCTTGTTTGGGGTAAGGAAACAATGAGCCTTGTTGTTGCGAGACCGGTGTGGCCTCGTTGCTTACGTTTGGTTGTTGCTGTCTAGCAATTCCGAGCATCTGATTTGCATTATGGTTGAATCCGCGGATGAGGCCGTTGCTGCTCTCTGTTTTGATTAGCAGTCCTGCTTGGTGAGAGGAGGAGGATGGGTGATCGATTTCTGGATTCAAGACACGAGCAGGTGGTGGTGTGGTCTCTTCGATGGCTTGAGAGGAAGCATGTCTGTTTCCTATGAAAGCACTTGAAACTGAAGCGGTTGGAGACAGGATTCTGTTAGAATGATCATCAGACGCTAAGTCATTAGAACACTTTTGTTTTCCCGACGACATTAATATGTTTTGTTTCTGAGAATCATCCTCTTCAGGTCCTGCTGGGTTCTCTCCAACCCAACCTTGACCAAATTTGATTCCAGAGGGCAATACAGTCTCGATTCTCCTCGATGCAATTTTCCAGGCAACAGGACCAAGATTTGCAGCATATCGTGCTAGACTCTTCGCGTAACCGTACTCCATGTTCAGCCCAACCTGATAAATAAGGAAAACAGAGGTCAGACTCTTGTTTCTCTATACAAAGGATAATAGAGTTTGCAACAACGTACTGGAATCAACTGTTTTAACTCGTCTTCAAGCGTTGTCAAAACCGATGGTTCTTGGGTAGAAGTCGAGAGGTGGTTGTAGGTATCGCGTCTGTTATCATCGACATTGAAATGTTTCATCCCATACTTGTTAACCGCCTTCACAACCGAAGCTACAGAAAAAATAAGAAGATGGTTCATATTGGCAACAAAAGAAAGAATGTCTGAAAGAATGTAAGAGGAAAGGCAGAGATTATTTTACATGGAAATTCGCTCTCCCAGTCTACCGACCAACCACTCTGGGTTTCACTGTTATGATTGATTCTAACTGATGATTCTGCTTGGCGGAATTTGTATGAAGGAGGAGCCTTTCTTAAATTGTAAGCACCAGAAAACTTGTTAGAGCTATCTCCAGGAATGAGAGCATCAGCTGAAATTTCAGAAGCAGTGCGGTCAATAGAAGATGGTTCAGGATGTTTCTTTGGCGGACGGCCTCTTCTTGCAACTTTTGGTTGCTGCTGTTGCTGTTGTTGGCTTTGTGGTTCTTCATCATCACTGTCTTGCCTTAAATTCTCAAAATCCTTTTTTGCCAACTCTTGTATAGCCCGTGCCTATAAGCCAAATTACACACTATTTTCAGAATCCTGGAATGAAAATATCAAAAGAGAGAAGAATAGTCAAGTTTAAGGACATACCTGTCGATAATATACAGTGTCTGCTGAATTGTATTCCATTGCATTTGTACATATTAAAAACACATCTCTCTGCAAAAAGAACAGGAGGCGAGAAGCTAATATATCAGAGAGGGAAAAAAGTTGTTCAAACACAAATCTTCTCACAAATAACATATATTCAAGCGGGGAGACAATTTTGAGTCTAAACTGATCAAAGGTTAATTTTGAGTTAAACAGAAGTGTTGAAATAGCCTTAAATCTGCACCCTACACTACATGTATCTTCACTGGTTAGCACTTAGCAGTTATAAAGCCTTACAAATCTTATAACTGAAAGAAAACGCACACAAACAACATCATAAAGCAATGGTTCTCCGTAACAAAGTATTGAATTGAAGATGCCAAGTAACAAAACTTTCTGTAGCTAGCAATCAAATGAGGAACCAACTCGAACGCATCAAAAAGGAGGAGTAGAAAGACATACCTCAAATTGTTCTAAAGTGGAATATGCTCCAGAGTCTAATTTGTTCCGCAATGTGCTAAAATCCATTGGATTCTTAATAATCTCAAAATAATCAGGAAGCTGTAAAAAAGACACAGATAAGACAAACAGAATCTCGTAACATTAACAAGATGAAAACATCAACAAAAAGAGACAATCACCTCCTCAGGATCAACCGGGTCAGAGTAAACTCCATAAGTATCCTTCCTTCAAGTGTTTTAAACAACGATCAGAAAAACCAACATACACAGTAGTGAAATCACATGAACCTAGAGATACAGGAAACGAGAGAATAACAGAGAACATACTTTTGAAGTCTATCGAGGATGAAGAGTAACAACTTTTTGTCTGGCAAAGGAGTAGTGGGACCAGACTCCACGGGAGACCCTGTCCACATGTAATCCAAAAATTCCTTTTAATTTAGAAAATTCCTCAACGCTTTTATCCTCGTACCAATTTTATCAGTTTACTGCCTCTTTATAAAGAATTAATAATAAAAATATATATATCAACCTTGAAGAATGTCTGTCGCTTTCGAAGCCTTTTCTCCCTGCAATAGTATTAACCAACAGATCATCATCATCAACTCCAAAGTATATCCATTAATAATGTAAAGCTTTCATAGATTCACAGAGAAAACAAAGTACACATGTGTTCATGTTTTATCTTCATGTTTAAGCAGTAAAGCAAAGATAAAATTGGAACTTGTTTTCAGTATCTTATATTTCAGAGGTAAGTTAACAATTTTAATTAGCAGACAAAATCAATATTATATTAAAGCGATAAACACACACAAAAGAATTTTCTTAAGCTGAAGACAAAAAAAGGGAAAATTTAATTTACACAGAGAGAAAAAGCAGAATTATGAATTCTCATTCCCACCAATTAAAAACGAGTAATGACTCAGTCAAACTCAATCCTCCCACTCACTCAAATCAGAGAAGAAGAAGATAACAGACGCGCGAAATTATTTGAAACCTAATTTCTGATAATCAAAATTCAATTTGGGATTGGATCGGAAAAAGGGATTGAATTTGCTACCGTATGATAATCAGATCCGGAGGCGGCGGCGGAGAGGTTGCGTCTATTAAAGGACGGTTCTGGAGTTTGGTCGAGATTCAGATCGGATTGAGAATTAGGAGAATGTCGATGAGAGTGAGAGTTCAATCCATGTAAAAGCTTATGTTTCTTCTCTCGCCGCTCGTCATCGTCGTTGTCTTCACCTTCGTCTTTGATCCAAGGGGAATCGCCGTCGTTTGAATTAGGGTTCCGGCGTTTGGATCGGTGATTGAGAGAATTAGGGTTTTTCGAGCCGGATCTATTGTTGTTGTTGTGGTGGTGGTCATCGTCGTCTTGATGGTTGTTCTTGTGTTGTTGTTGTTGCTGTTGTAATTGTTGTTGTTGTTGTTTGATAGCTCGTTTTTGAAGGTCTAATAGAGATGGCCTTCCTTTCTTCTTCTTCTTCGTCATTGTATCTGCTACCTCACCCATTTTTTTCTCTCTCCTCTTCTCTTCTTTCTCTCTCTAATCTCTTTCTCTCTCTCTCTCTCCTCTCTTCCCCCTTTCTCTTTCTCCTCCTAAACAGGCGTTTTGGTTTTGTGTTTTCTTACGTTTTTTTTCTTCAGAAAAAAATAAAAAATAAAAACTCTACATGTGTGTGATTGTGAACTCGCACGTGCTGAGAATTTCGTGCTTTTTCTGATGATTACTGAACAAGTTTGGGCTAATAGTTAAATGGGCCGTAATAGGCCCAACTATGAGTCACGTCTCAAAACGACAGCGTTTCTTAAACATATATGAACGAGTTCTGTTTGTAAATTTCTCACTTTATTCCGTAACGTTTGGTCGTCAGGTCAGCAGTCGTAGTCATGCCTGGAGAATCGAATATCATCGAGTGGCCAGCAAGTAGAGTCAGGTAAGCATTTATCGGTTTCTTCAATCCCACAAGAACTGGCCATCAAGCTCCGTTGTTCCTCACAATGATCCTTCCCTTCTTTTCTATGTGGAATATTACTATATTAGTATGGAGTAAGAACCCATATGGTACCCTTTTTAGGTTTTGGTATGAAAGTGATCAAGTTTTGTGTATGAATGCAAATCTTCAACGTGCGTCACAAGAATTCTCTTTTGTTTTGGTATGTTAAGTCATAAATGATTCCACATGTATATACTTAGTGTCTATTTGATAAAACAGGGTCACATATAACCTCTAGGCTGGAATTACCAAAGCTAATTAAGACCAAATACTAGTTTGATTTTAGTCTTCATTAAACTTGTGTGCCACTAGAAACCACTTTTGTATATTCTAAGAATAGTACAAACAGAGAATAGAATCGACTACAAGATCACAATTCACAAGTGATTCATTCAACAAAAAATGAATGGGGGCTGTGGCATTCATATGTGGACCTCATCATCTCCAGCGTGTTTTCTTTAACGTCTTGATTTCAATTTTACTCCGATTAGTAAAAGTGTTTCCTAATTGGTTCCACATACACATGACTTCTCCTCCATGACTCAATTAGCAAAAAGGCTAGAGCAAAAGTGGAAAAATGTTGAAATGTTGAAACTCTGTATCTGCCATCTTACTTACAATAGCACATTGAGCTACTAGACGTCACTTTTGTGGTTTGACATGCATGAATCCGTAAAAGTAAATAGAAATACATAGACACGGCTTCTGGTGGTTAGTGAATGGAGGAGAAAGTATGATGATGGTGACAGAAAAACAGCAAAAGTTATATCCAAATTTGGATAAAGAATCTCTCAAGCGCGTGGGGTAGGTGGGAGAAGAAGAAGAAGAAGCAAAGGAAAAAGCAGAGCAGAGAGACTCATCTCTCGGCTATAAAAACAGAGCAGGGGGTCACAACACAGAATCACTACAACAGAAATACACAGAGCAAGATATTCAAAAACTTATAAATTCTTTCAAAACAAAAATGGGGATCGTAGCATTCGAATGGGCAGAGGGAAAAACCAACCAACTCACGCTGCTGATGAACCGAGACAATTGGGAAAACAGGCAAGTTTAACATTTTCATTCTACGTTCCATTAGGTTTGAATTTTGTTCATCAGACATTGTTGTTGAATACTTTTTGATGTTTACTTTTTCTTTCTATGAGTGATTGATAGGGTCATAAGTGGGGCATCTTGGAGTCGAAACGGTCAGATTTTGAGTGGTCGGTGCAAAGCTAACAACGGAACCTGGTTTGGTATTACTAAAGGTGGCCGAGTCGCTTTTCTCGTGAATACATCGTTGTTGTTGGACCGTGTTAAGTCATACAGCGGCTCGGAGTTGTATCCCGTTCGTTTCTTGGAGGTTTGGTTTGTTAGCATTTCTTCTTTTCATTTATATATAAACTCTTTCGATCTCTGTGATCACGGGATTGCTTTTGATTACAGGGCAACATGAGTCCAGAGCAGTTTGCCAACGAAGTGAAAGTGCATGAAAAGGAGACTAATGAAAGGCATGCCTATAGTCTTGTCGTTGCAGACATGACTTCGAGTTCAATGGTTCATATCCTGAAACCCTCGGATACTAAGTCTGATGTCGTGATAGAGACTGTTCCGTTTGGTGTGCATACACTTTCTTCTTACGAAGGTCTCGATTCTACAGATTCTGCCAGGGTAATTTAATGTTCAAGTGTCTTGTAATAGAGTAGAGATGTTACAACCATTTTGCAAATATTTTCGTCTAGATTCTTCTTTTTATTTCTAAAATCAAACTCTCTGTTTTTTTTTTTGTTTTTGGTATATATTATGCAGGATTTACTCCTGAGACGCTTGTTTACCCAGATGGTTGGTAATTTGGGAAACGTTCAACAACGACAGATGGAGGAGATTGCTGGGAGGTTTATGTATGATGCTCAAGCAGGAAGAGACGCGGTGTTTTACCATAGTAGAGATGAGCATCCTAATGGAAAAGTAAGAAAGTTATTATCTTCTGTTTTTATGATCCTCACCAAATCCTATAATTAATCTCCTTTTTTTTCCCATTTCGATTCAGCTTGGAACGCAACGCTTTGGAACAACAAGTACGACAGCATTGGTTGTGAAACGCACTAGAGAAGTGATGCTCTTTGAGAAGTACATGGAGCAGAATGGTGCATGGAACACGAACAACTTCGCTTTCAACATCCAGTAGAGTTACAAAGAAACATTGCGCAGCATCCGAATATTATTATCTCTAATTTAGTAAATAATCTCGTTGATGCTGTAAATAGATCTCTCTAATTTATTTACATTGTTAAGATTCAGGGAAACCTATTTCCTTGGTCACACACTACATATATCTCCAGCTGTCTATGAACATTCTGCTTGATATACATAAATCAAGAAATAGTTGATTTTCTAAGACTTTATCCTATGCCAACTTAAAGTTCATTTATATATTTTCCATCTATTAAATTCTTGAGCTATTTTTCCAACTTAATATGGTGATAACACCGAGCCATAGTTTGCAGAGTGAATGCATACAGTTGGGCTAACTTCTAGTCTCTTTGGAAATCCTGATTAAGCAATTTCAAGCAATTCGTCAAGAACCGTTGTTACCTTCTCAAAAGCGTTGACACCACATTGTATTTTCTATAGTGACTCTAGACTCTAGCTAGCACTTC
>Ga0041059_1001578_pt1 | contig 17961 bp, 21 predicted proteins | sample AraColnosormetaG_FD_56232 | JGI IMG/M metagenome (GOLD analysis project Ga0041059, IMG submission 56232) | Arabidopsis roots microbial communities from North Carolina, USA - Col MF nosort | ecosystem: Host-associated > Plants > Roots > Unclassified | place: USA: North Carolina | collected...
AAAAAAAAAAAACTCTCTCTCTTGTATATCACAATCCAGACCATGTTCTACATAGAATCCCTCAGTCAACATTTCTGTGTGTGTATTGTTTAGGTTGTGAAGCAAAGAATGCAGACCGGACAGTTTACATCAGCTCCCAGTGCTGTTCGAATGATTGCATCAAAAGAGGGATTTAGGGGTCTCTATGCAGTTAGTAACACTTTTATAGCTTTTTCTTTAAGTCTGCATTCTTTTGTTGAATTTTCATGTGGTGACTTATTTCATTTGCTTCTAGGGATACCGGTCCTTCCTTTTGCGAGATTTGCCATTTGATGCTATACAGTTCTGCATATATGAGCAGCTTTGCTTGGGGTATAAAAAAGCCGTAAGTTTCTTTGTAAAATAAGTGGCATTTCTTCTATATGTAATATCTTTGGATAAGGTATCGGAAAAAAAAACGCATGATAACTTCTGATGTACTGATATTTTGCATGAGATTTACTTTGGTCAACTCTTTGGCAGGCGCGTAGAGAGCTTAGTGATCCTGAGAACGCTCTAATCGGTGCATTTGCTGGTTGGTGACATACCTTATATGCTTTAATATATATTCTTCGGATCCATTTAATCAAACCTGAATGAGAATTAAGCCGCTGAACTTAAAAAAAAAAGGCTCTGGTCTGCATTTACCTTAAAAGTACACAGTACGATGGATCCATTTCATCTAAAACCGAGTTAATCATAGTGTGCAAGTGATGTATCTGGCATTAGTTAAGGAGCGGTCTAATGATATTGTTGTTGTTTATGCAGGTGCTCTGACCGGAGCAGTCACCACTCCGCTTGATGTTATTAAGACAAGATTAATGGTTCAGGTAATAATAATATTCTCACAAGTGTGTCTCTAAAATCCAATCATCTTATTGTTTTCTTTGACCTCTTTTTCAGGGATCAGCCAAACAATATCAAGGAATCGTTGACTGTGTTCAAACAATTGTAAGAGAGGAAGGAGCTCCTGCTCTCTTAAAGGTAGACACACACACACACACTAGATTAATGTAAAGTTGAAAGTAGAAATCTTGAGAAAGTCTATTGAGCGGCATTAAGAGTAGAGTTCTTACACGAGATTTGACTTGTAGGGTATTGGGCCAAGAGTGTTGTGGATAGGTATTGGAGGATCAATCTTCTTTGGTGTCCTCGAGAGCACTAAGAGAACACTTGCACAGAGACGTCCCAATACGGTTAAAGAAACCAAAGAAGAATAAGTTTCTGGCCGCACAAGAAAATGAGTGTAAGGTGACAATGTAACCCCTTTGTGAGTTCTATGTGGTGTGAGTTTGTTTAAGTACCAATTCAACTTTCATTAAAAAAAAATAAAAAAATTAGTGTTCATTTTAGATTATATAATTTCTTGATTATTTATATCTGACATTTAAAAATTGCTTCTTCTTTGTTTTAAAACTAAAATGTGGTGAGTGATTGCTGTTAGGCTCTGCAGTTTCTGTTGTATCGTAGCCTCTTTATTTTACTTCCATCTCTGTTGGGCAATAGTTAACATAAACTTGAGCTATTGGTCGTTAAGGCCTTTAGTATATATCTCGTTATTGTTACAACTGACACTCACCATCCATCCTCCAAACGACATCGTAATATAAATCCTTCAAACGACGTCGTATTATGAATCCTTTACGATGTCGTAATGTGAATCCTTCAAACGACGTCGTCGGCATAATGTTTCGTGAACAAACCACTCGCAATCATGGCGCGTGAACTCCACCGCATCAAAAACTTGGACTATAATCAGCGGTTTTGGGATTTTTTCAACTTTTTTAGAAAGTAAGCGCGTGAGGAGCTAATATGAATCGTTCACACGACGTCGTAATATGAATCCTTCAAACGACGTCGTAGGCATAATGTTTCGTGAACAAACCACTCGCAAGCATGGCGCGTCAACTCCACCGCATCAAAATCTCTGGACTATAATCAGCGGTTTTGGGGTTTTTTCAATTTTTTTAGAAAGAAAGCGCGTGAGGAGCTAATGTGACGACTGAAGAGAGACCGACTGTGCTTTCTTCGTTTTGTATATTTTTGTTGAAGAAATACAGATGAACGATTAAAAACTCCTTCCCGATTAAATTACAAATGACATTTAAACTTAAAATAAAACACTGTTAATCCAAATTTCATTAAATCTGTGAATATGAAATATTTCATTAAATCATTAAATTTCATTTAATATGAAATATTCATTGGAAGCCAATCAACAAACAATAAAGCTTCCAAAATTATTCAACAATGCAATTCTATTAAGAGCTTATACCAAAGACAGTTATTACACTGTACACTGTAGTCTCTCTATCTCTATGTATCTCGCAGGACTGCCATTTAATAGCCGGGACAAAAAAAATATAAGGTCAAAAACAAAAATTGAAGAATTGTGAGAGCCAGCAACAAAACATACACATAAATACTAAACCCTATAAAAAAAAGACTTAAGTTTGTGTCTCTTCCACAACACCAAAAAGATAGCAATCAAAAAAAACCTTTTCCGATTTCTTTGGCTAATTTACAGCCCCATCGACCTCTTTACAACGATGAAGCAGAGAGAGAGATACTTAACATTGCATACTTTGAGATGATCTCTGAGTTCACTCACTCACATGAGTGGTAAGTATCCTCCTCCATGTCCTTTCTTTAGTACAAGTGGTCCAGCATTTTCCGGGACCTTATCCAACGCATTCATACACACATCTACCATGTCAGCAAATCCCGTTGCTGTTGTAGCAAGCTGTAACCGCAACCTCAAATCCCGTGTTCTTTTCAACAAACACCTGAATGACCTCCACATATATTTGGCCCACTCAGCTGGTAAGCCTCCTCCTGTGAGCCAGACTGAGAACTGAGACTGGTCTCCCCTAGCTGCCATTTCCGCTCTGTAGAATCTAGCCAGTTCCAGAAGCATTGAAGCCTGTAGGGGAAGCACCGCTACAAATTCAGCCACAAAATCTTCCGCTAGTTCAGGTTTGAGCATCAGATTCCAAAGCACCAGCGCCCATTCGCTTGGCTGGTTAAGACCATAAGCTTCTGCTACAATCAGAGCCTCCTGGAAACGGGATTGATCTACAAGTGCTCTTCTTGCGTTTGTTTCAGATAAACAGAGCCACTTGGAATCTGGCATCCTTATCTGAAGGGAGACAAGGGAAGCCTGACCACAAGCCTTTCGCGCTTTGTTTCCAGCATCAATAGAAGTGTGAACTTCGGCAGCTTCAATGTAATAGCGCATAGAATCAAGGAGATCTTCATTTTGATCCTTGTCATACCGTAGAAACCACTGCTGTGCAGCCTGATCTGCACGTGCCTCTAGCAAAGTAGCCGTTTCATGCTTCATGTCAAAGTGTTTATATACCTGCAGAAAATGCATGTCTCATGAAAAAAGCCATGAACAGAAAAACCTTTAAAAAAACTACCCAAAATGTTCCTTCACGTTCACAAGTAATAGATGCAGTCAAAGTTAATCTAAGATGAACTTGTGGTAAGCAGACAAAACATGATGAAATAAACTCTTTTACTTGGCTGATTCCAGCTACTAAAGACATACATACCATTGCGAATGCATCATGGTCATTTGGGTTATACAGATTCAACGAGGTCAGAACAGCCATCCGGAAACTTCTGACAGCCTGAGCGGTGCCAGTGTTTGCATCAGCAGCAGCAGAAAATTTTTGTAGTAAAAGATCAAGCTGCCCGTTTTCGATTAGAATATTGAGAATGAAATTAAGAGCATGAAAGTTTCCAACTCCAGTTATTAGACGAGCCAGGCATGAGAAATCTCCCTCAGCAACATAAGCCTCAACCCTTGTGGCAGCAAGTGCCACAAGAACATCTACTCCATCAAGGCACGTGGATGACTTGTAGAAGTGATGAGACAGAATAAGAAGCTCAACCTAAAAACAGCATTCCATTATATTACCAAATTAGGGTTGAATACTTATTCTCTCATCCATCTTGAAACTCATGCAGCATAAACTATTGTTAATAAGCTTTTACAAAATCACATACCTCACACGCGTGTGGTATTTCCTGCCCGGTTATTACAAGACGCATTAATGCATGACCAATTTCTTGTTCAGATGGACAAAGCTCCGCCCACTTCAAAAAGTCTGAAAATCTCCACAAAAGTGGAGCAGGCCCTTCCTCCTTTTGAGAATCTATATATCCTCCACGATGAGCAGCCAATAAACCCTGGAGAAAGAAAACAGATTAGAGACATAACACGAAAGAGCCCACAGAAAAGATTCAGGACGGAAAGAAGATGTAGGAGGGTTTTGCCAAGCTAATCAAATAAGGACCATAAGATAAAGATTTTTGTGCATTCAAAAATAAAATCTACAAAGCGTGTACAAGTTAACAGAGATAGTTTTGCTAAGTTACCTTTAGAAAGGATTCTGCAAGTATTTGAGCGATACTAGCAGCGGGCATTGAATGCGTTTGGACAAGGAGACATGCTTCCTCAAAAGAATCTTGTGCTTTAAGAGAAAGTAATCGTAACAACTCTATCGGCTGCTTTTGATATGCCTCAGTGAATGTAAGGCCCAGTATGTTAGCAGCTTTTATAACTGCGATGATTTTTCTTGCCAGCCCTCGTCCACTGCCTTCATTTAAAATGGTTGATAGATTCTCCAAAATCTAGGAATCAGAAAACAATCAGTATAAAATCAAATAAAAATATCAGAGCAAGATAGGGGAAAATGAGAAAAATAAATAAAGTGGTATGTAGTTTTATTGAAAATGTAATAGTCTTCAAAGCAACAAATTGAGAAAGATGTAGAGGAACAACCTGCAGCGGTTCAATCATAGGTTGGTCTATTTTTAGACTGTGTGATTGAATGACAGAGCGAACTTCATCATCTAACATTGACAATAGTACTTGTCTGCAAGGCGTAGAAAGCATTGCTAGCTTCATAACAGCATCCAAAATTATCAGCTCAGAAGGTAGATTCCCTGGAGCAAGCTTAAGTTGGAGCTGCTTAGCAGCTGTTACTTGTCCGAACTCCAGTAAGGACAGAACAGCTCTTTCCAACTCTGCAGGTTCTATACTTTCTTCCCACTTCGATAAGGATATTTCCAAACCCGTGCTCTCCTCTTGAAGCTGGAACTCGCTTTTGATGTTTATAAGAGATGAAGAATCTTCAAAGTCAGTATTCCTATCTGAAGAATCCACAAAATGTCTTATTTGTGGGACATTTCCTTTTGCTCTCCTCTTGGGCTTAGTGCTAGCACCAAATATTGAAGTGCTCGTGTCTTGGTTCCTTTGATTTCCTTGGCCAGCGGCCCTGGCGTCATGTTTTTCTCCAATTCTATTTTTCGTTGCTGAAGAAATATGGCTGTCCATTTTTGTTATGATACTTGCAGTTCGATCTATAAGATTTGAACTATATCCATTCACCATGTCTTTTCCGATACTACTCGGACTAAATGCTCCGACATTTTTCACATGTGATTCTGCTTCTACAGCCAGTAACCATACCCTAGTCTCGATTTCTCGGAGAAGATGCAAAGGATAAACCCTGGTATTGGTAAAATAAAAGTCATAAACCTAGTAAAAATGATTACATATTGTGGTGCAAGATCACTTACGGGTGCGACAGAGTTGTTAGCCCACTTAGCCACTGAAGGGATAGCAGTAACAGCTCATAGATCTCTCTTGCAGGAAGATCTTTCTCCACCACTTCTGCATGCCTAAGGAAAAATAAACCTGCCTGCAAAAGAATAAGCAACAGATTCACTTGTATCAATAACAGGCTTTCACATAAACTGGTTACAAGTGAGGCAAACAGAAAAGTCACCTGTAAAGCAGGGAAAGAGTATCTGATGAACAGAGTTTGGCAGTGACCCCACAATGCGATTCTCTCTTCTGGAACATCCCAAAGGAATTCTTTCCATTCTGCAACCATGGATTCTGCCTACAGGTAAAGCAGATACATATATTTATTAAGATTGGGCATTCAAGGAAGCTAGTCTTCGGGCTCAATAAAGAAGCAGATAATTTTTAAATACAAAGAAAACGTAAATATCACATATTTCCTACACAACTGCAATCTAAGAACCTCTACAAAGCAATTCACATGTGACAGTGTATAACCAACATGCAGTGAAAGAGAACTCGTCAGCAAGAGACAAAGAAAAACAGCGTGGGAAATTACCCAGAAATACCTAAACTGGTCAATGGTCTCAAGACCATGATTTTCTTAAAGTTGCTAGGCCTTCAGAATCCAAATTGCCAGAAACTTTCTGGCAGTTCAAGTATAAGATAAGCGTCAAGAAGTTTTCTTACCTGTGTTTCAGTAACATGATGTACAGAGGATGTCCAAGTGGCACCAATGGTTTCAAGTTGCTTGGCCCAGTTTCTTGCTTGCTCCCATTGCCTGTTCTTTTCTAAAGCTGTCAGAAGAGAGCCATCATCAAGGGACTCATTTCCTAAGTCAAGATCATTCTCCCGGAGTGATGGCTCAGCCAAGTTAACTTTCCAATAAAGACGCCGATAATATGTTGCCGCAGATCCCCCATCACCAAAATCAGTTGCAGCAAGAAGTTGTAGTAAGCATCTTTTCTCATATGGAGATGGACAAGCTGACAAAACAGCATCAGCAGCCTTAACAGCTGTTCTGCTGATCCAAGATGCCCCAAAATTGACATCTTTGGCTGTATTTGACTGAAAATGCATTGATTCCTCTTTAACTCTACCCCAAAAAGAACCCAGATGTGCTGAAGCTTCAGACAGGCGCATTTGAGAAAATGCCTGCAGAAAAGAATTAAGACAGCTCAAAACCCTATGAAGATATCTGCATTCACCCCACGAAAAGTAAAATGAGGCAGAAGAAACTAAGCATTTGACAAAAACCCAGAGCATTTTACAAATTCTTAGTCTAGAACTTTTGCAGAATTGCATCATCAGTTTTTCTCCCACAGCAAAACATATGAAAAAGAAAACAGATGTTCATGGTGAAAAAATTATCAAACAGCATCAGACCCATGAACATGTATCGTGTAAAAGTTATTTTAAACAGACAATCAAGGCCGGGAACAGAAAACAGAGAAGGCAAATAGTGGGTTAAAATGTAAGACAAACCTGAAGAGCACGGAAAAATGGCAGTAGAGAGCAGGACGGGAGGAACAAGTCAAAAGCTTTTAGCAGAGGAAGAAACAAGCGTTGTTCACAAAGCACTGCGACCATTTTTGATAGAGACGCATGCTCATCAGACGAATCATCAATAACACTGCTATCTTCCGCTTTTTCATCTTCTGCAGCTTCTGTTCTATGAGAACAAAATGTTTTACCAGCAGAGATGTTTAAACTATTGGCTGAAGCCAATAAATCCACAGATGTATGTGCAGTAAGTCGTCTCCGTTTGGGATTCCTCCTATTGTAATGAAACTGGACACCTCTAGCATCCGTCGGCAAGGAATTTGTAGATACAACAGCTGCTCCTATATTTTCAGCTATTTTAGTCGTTATATCGTTCACCTTGATAGACGACGTTTCCCTGAAAAGCATGATCTTTGTTAGAGCTAAGAAAAAAGTTATGCATCTTTTTATTCCAGAAAACATGCAAGAAAAAGAGTTTAAAACGCCCAATGTTATATAGACTTGCATTAAGATAGTAAATTACTACTATTACACCCAACCCAATTGAATTTCATTAAATTTTGTCACACCTGGCTGCGGTAATTTCCAACCAAATTGTTAGGCATGATAAAGGAGAAACATCCGGAAAGCATGATGCTATGAGAGCCAAAATAGACCACGAGAATTCCTTAGCTTTTGACAAAAGGTATTCCCCAGGATTCTTTAGCTTCTCAGAGTATGCCAAAACACGAAAGAGTTCAGCAGAGACATAAGCTCCACCCTCTGAGGGGGAACATGAAAGTCCTCTGCTTGGGTCATCTGAGAACGATGTGGTGGCTTTCTTTTTTGAGTTGGCATATCTCAAAACAGTCAGTATGTGAGCTTTTAAACGTTGATCACCAAACTCCTTCGATGCCTGATAGATGAAAATGTGTCATATAATTGTAACATAGCACATTAAGTTGCTGTTTGTGATTTCTGAAACCAGTAAGGAGTGAGAGACGTACCACATTGAGCACTGTATCAAATGGGTATCCTCCAAGCTGCGCCTCAGATAAAAATCCAACCTGATATTTACGTATATTAGGACAAGTAATAGCTCAAGGGTAAGAAACGAAAAGGTAAGAAGAATTATCATGAAGCATACCCAATCATTGTCTCTTGCTAGCATGGCAAGATATTTGGTGCTCAGAGGAATCTTATGCATCTGACAAAAAAGAGTAACTAAACTCCAATGCAAGCTAGCAGATGTCTGTTGAGACCGCAGTTCAGACCCATCACCATCACCTGTTAACAGCCAGTATCCACTTGTTTTTCTACCTACTCCAATCTCTGGAAGACTAGCTTGTTCCAAATGATGAAGAACAAGCATTAGCGGAAGACCGGGTTGACTACCAGAAATACTTGGATTCTGTTTTTGCTTAGGGACACTTGAAATATCAGGATAAGCGTATTCGTTAGCAAGGGCCCTAGCTAGTGACCCCATTAGATCATCTTCACTAGATACACTATGAAACATTGAGCGCTTCAGCGATTTCTGATGTGCCATATCCGCATTACCATTTGATTTATAGAAGGATGATATTCTTCTCAAGGATGCAACGTCTATCCGAAGCATGCTAGCAGATAAACCACAAAGCTCAAGAAGGAAGGCACACGAAGCCACCAACACAGAATCCCCAAAGTGTGTGATAGCAAGTGGTATGACCTGAAGGTAAAGCAACAGTCATGCAGACATAAATAGACAGCATAAAAGCGATGCAGATATGTCGAATGAAATTTAAGCTAGTAATGGTAAGGTGACCGGCACGTACAGATGAAAGAAGTGACTCATCACTCTGCGTCAGAGGTGCAAGTAGCATCGGAACATCTGACTGCATATTTCTTTGTCCATGTATCGAAGAGCCAGATTGATCTTCCAGTTTTAACTTTTCAACTCTATGTTCCAGAAAAGCATTAAAAGCTGCGAGTGGCCGTCCACGATGCAGGAAGTGCTCAAGTCCAAGCTCGGTTCCCTAAATTCGGTTCATCTTAAACATAAGTAATGATTATATAAACTCTACCAGTTATTGAATATACAAGGCTCAGTGATAGCTTGCATGAACATGAGATGACAACCTTTCATCAATATAATTCCGTAAAAAGAAGACATTAATATGAAAGAAAATCAAGAGGAAACTAATAAAAAATGAAACAGTTAAAGCATCTACAAAGGTAGTATCGTCAACAGGTTAAAGAATAGGAATATGATCAATTGATAGTGTCACCTCAGTTTTTGTGTGATGAAGTTCCTCTTCGATGTGCTTCTGGATGATTGCTTCCCAAGATATGGCACTTATCTCTGTCGGATCGTCGACATTTATAAAGAACTCAACACCTCTATGCAGTAGATATTCCCCTGTAGGATATCCTGAGAAAGACAGCCATCCAAGAGGTCCCTACAAAGAATATTTTCCGTTATAATAGACTGTGTCAGTATATCAGAAAAAATTCCGTTGAGCAAATATATTTCAACTACTAATAACGAGCAGGTGTGTAACTATATCAGTAGCCAATTATAAGCAAAACATATATGTGCTCGTGAATCCCCTGGGGTGGACAATGAGAAGAAGTACAAATGTAAGTTTATTAGCAGCCATTTTTCTGCTATGATGAACCAACACAAGGAGGCCATATCAGAGGGTTAATTCAAGGTCTCCAAGTCAAAGAGAACCAACAACAAGCAAGCTATGCATTCTCGGAAAATCTGGAAGAAGATGCATGAGGAGAATACCTACTAATTGTATAGACGAAACAGAAGCCAGCACCTAAAAAAAACACTAATAATTGAGTAGACCAGAGTTACAGTTCCATTCTACCACTTTTGGTATAGTGCCTCAAATTTCTTTTGTAAAATGGTAAAGATTGATGTAGAACAAATTTGATGTGTTTTTCCTTTCTCCCTAAATCTTAGTAGTCATTCCCCAAATGGTTTGCCTATGTCTGCCTCTTCACAACCATCAAATTATTTCATAGAAATTCTTAAACTTGTTATATCGCCGATTACAGTGCAAGTATTGAGTTCAACTAGATCCTCAATTCCAGAAAGTTGAAGGAGTGTTGTACAACTCAGAAGAGCACATACAACAGATAAAACAGAAATAGATACCTGAATATAAAGCTGAACTAATCTACGAACCGCCTTAGGAAACCAACAAGGCAACATCTGGAGGAGTGAGGTATCACGTGCCGTTGAGAAGAATACACCGTCACGCCAATTCAAATACTCTGACAAGACTGATAAACCATAGAGTCAGAGCGAGTATGTCCTCACTATACACAGAATAAAAGAAAAAGTGTGGTGGACCAGGCTTAACCATTCTTAGTCTTGGTCCGCAAAAGGTTCCCGGATATATCTTCCCCAAGACAAGCACTAACAAGCTTACTCCATAAGGTAGGGAATCTCTGAAGAAATGATCTCAAATTCTCCAAAGTGCACTGCGCAGAAGAGTTAGTGTGCCTGTTCACACTGCCAGTACTCAAGGATTTTTGAATTGGCACTGGAGCACACATCATAGTTGCTAAAGCTGCCATTTCTCCTGCCCCATCGGCAATGTCATCAACAGTACAAACCATTTCATCAATCTCTGGAACACTGGGTTCACTATTTGGTGCCCCGTTACGTGACATAATTGAGCGTGCGTTTGAAAATGAAGCATCATACTCCCGGCCCTTGATCCTGGAGAGTAGCAACCATTTTGCCCAGTGAGAATCACCCTGAATACATGGACAGATTCTTGGCATTCTCAGTAAAAATTAAGTCTTCAAAAGACAAACCATAGGCGTACAAAGAACAGACTTATGGACACAAATATATTACGGACGTGGAAAGCACTTACCACAGCTTCCTGCAATGAACTGAGTGAATCATTATCTAGGACCAATTCGTGATGATCAAGGTACAGATCCAGAAGGTTTGGCAGATTATACTGTGTGCAGTAATGTATGAATAGCTTGTGTACAGCATTCAGGGTATCAACATTTGCTCCTCCCTTCTTTATGGACAAACAAAGATCTAACGATGGCGTACAAGTTTCCTCCTTAAATGAAACTTCACAATTACCAAGGATGACACCTGCCCGGGCCAGAAGATATACTACATCTAGAGCGTTTTCCCAATATTCTTTTAAAAATATAAGTTTTCTTGCTAGTTCCTGCTCCATGAGTGTTGTTAGCCACAAGGAGCACCGGATATCTCCAGGCAATCTAAATATCTTGATATAAGGAACATCCATAAGTACAGCATCCACTTCTTCGATGGAGCATATATACTCGCTACGGGAAGAAACTGAATAATTTACGCCAGAAGACTGTTTCGGACCATCCAAAGCAATTTGCAAACTTCCATCATATAAAACATCCTCAGGAATGAGATCCAACAGCTTAAGAACTTCATCCCAGTCATTGTGACACATATAATACTCCAGCTGAGAATCCCATGGAACATGAACACCCATGACTAAGGGCTGATCCAAGACTATCTGCACAAAATATTCAACAAGAAACATTACTCAAAAACCAACAAATGCAGACGTTATCTGAAACGAACAAAACAACCTTCGCCTGAGTAAGTTCATGGAATAATACAAAACAAAACAAAAAAAATGTTGATATGTATAGTCTTTAACCTTCAATCAAATGTATCACTGTTACTCTCACCACTGAAATCTAATAATGTCGACTTCCAAATTAAGGGTGTTTATAGGACTAACAGATGGCAGTAGCAGCCCTCTAATGCTCTACAATGTGCTAATTCAAGTAAAAAGATATAAAATGCAACCCAAGATTAAGGACCATCATTAAATAGAATCTAGTTAAGAGCACAATCATTAAATACAGATCTACATTTCATCTACACTTTCATTAAGAGGAAAAGATAAGCAGAGGGTAGCTACTCGAGAAATAAGCACAGATGCCTTATCGTATGTATTTGTCTCGTTCTTTATAAAACAAGAAAACAACTGAACAAAATCCTCTAACCAGTGTAAGACTACAAACACTGTTAAGCTATACAGATCAAGAGATAATCCAACTGGTCCAATTCCAATACATGCAGAGTACGTTGAAATCAATTCGAACGTCCCCAAGGTACGGATGTATTAGTATAATGGGATGGTGCAATTAGATAAATATTCAGGCATTTAGAGGGTAACGAGAAAGAATGACTATAGAAAACTTCTTACATGATCAAATGTTCTCTGATCCCAAGCATTTGACCACACAGCTGCTGCAGCCCAGTAGCCAGCAACTGCATCGGTTTCATCAGGTGCATGCTCAGATGCACTCTCATTGATTTTAGTCCAAGAACCTAGAACAACACCATCAACCTCACCACACTCAATCTTGAGATGCTGAAACAAAGACGACCCCCCAAGGTGCAAGCTAATTTCACTGGAGTCAAAAGGTAGTGCAGCTTTAAGGAGTTCCTTTCGACGAGCAAGATATGTTTCCCAAAAGTGGCTGCTAGGATAAAGCCTCTTTTTTGTCACAGGGTCAAGCAACGAAGAAGTTAAATAAAGTTAGCATCATACAGAACCATGATACCCTTACGACAAGTAATGATTAGGAAATGTTATACCTCGATAAGAGATATCCTCTCCAGTACATTGTCTTCATATGGTCTTAAGAAACCAAGTTTTCTCATTTCTTCAGCAATTTGATATCGAAGAGATCTTCTCACTGTGCCAAATACCAACTGATTGAGACATGCTTCTACATCCTCTCCGAGCCTTTGCAGAGTGGCAATGGCAACCCCAGGTTCACCCTACACATCAAGAAAGTCAAGGGCTAGACATCATACATGTACATCACTCTGTCTAAGCCAGTATATGCAGGCTTACCTTCAAAAATAGGTCATAAGCAATAGCTCTTCCGATATCACGAACTTCAGTAAATGTATCATGATGCTCTCCATCTTCAACCACGTCTTTAGAATGTTGAAGATGCAATTGAAGAACAGCTAAAGGGAGTCGACCAGAGAGCAAGGCATCCTTAACCACAGTTTTTAAATCCAAATTGTTAGCCTTCCAACGAGCCATCATCTCCTTGGGATTTTCCAGAGGAAGAACTTTCTTTTCTTCAACTATCCCTTGGGGTACAAGGCCAGATGCATAACTTCTTTCGTCAATGATTTGACCAGCTGTCATCATACCCATAGGCGTCAAAGCAAGCTCCTCATTGGTATCAAATAAAGAAGTGTCAAGTTGTCTTGACTCTGCAGATGCTGGATCTGGAACAATTTCAAGCTGAGAATCATCCTGCAAAGAATTTGGGTCTACCAGGTTCAGTGACTTCTCATTATTTCCCTGTACAACACACATATCATAAGTCAAATCTAGGGCAAAAACAAAAAAAATATAAAACTAACATTTGTATTAATATAATATACTACCTTTCCTAGCTTCTTAAACTTTCTGGTAATACGGGATTGAATATTCCTGGTGATTTCCAATAGATAACCCATCTCTGACAGCCTCCTTGAATTTTCCATTACATCGATATTAAGTGAAACTGCTGGAAGTGAAAGTATCTGTGTCCTAGGTTTGCTGTCAAACATGTAAACATCTTTCCGATATTCAAGTAACCCATATCTGCGAATCATCTCAGTCGCAAACATTGTAGCCAATCCAAGGAGCCTATATTCACCATGTAGCAATAAGTATGAATATGTCAGCGAGAAAACAGCCCGGTCACTAAAGCTAATGGTATTACTAAACCGTACAAGATAATGATGTTGCTAAAACTGGATTCTAAGAAATATTGCATGTCAATGAATCAATATACAAAATCCTAAAGCTGTGGGGCCTGGAGAAACTTTTACATGAATCTGAACATGCCTTCAATCTAAGTCAAAGTGTAACATGTATGAATAATTTAAATTTGAGTTACAGTCATAAAGATGTATGTATACAGCATAGTTATAAATCTAAAAACCATGCTAATGTGTAAGGACATATCTACAAAGCAGGGAGAACACTACTTCTGTTTCATTATTGATCCACCTCATTGAAGTTGAGACCTGAAAAACAAACTATCCTTATGCCCTAATTACTCAGAAGATCCTCACCTAGATACAGCAGAAATCTCATTATCGTTTCTATCCTTGCGCGACAATAGATACACAGCAGAAAAGAGCACCCTCAGCATGCCTTCCTCTGCCAGCTTCACATTACCAAGCATCTTCAAAGACCTACCCACACAGGAGATGTTAATCAAAATCAATTCATGATACAAGACAAATCACATTGATGGCATTAAACATATTTACACTCTTACACAAATTTTTAACAAGCAATCTTTCTTTTCTAAAGTAGTCACATCCTTCCATAGAAACCATAAGACAAAAACCGAAGTTGTCAACCCAACCATACAAACCACACATAATTCTTCTCTAATATTTTTGTTTAAGGAAAGCCACTTTGCTGTGGGGGACTACGGTTCTCAGATTAAGCACAAAAGATTGCTAGCAACTTACTCGTTGATGTCATCATATTTTAAGTAGTCCAACGCCATTTGCAGTCGACGCAAACGAACAATTTTGAGGTCCCAACCTATGACAGCAGTGATTCATTTAACATACCATAAGCTTATTGAACAAAATTTAAGTGTCAGCGAATCTATAAACATCTTCAAGTCTCAATATGTGAGGTTATTTTGTTACAACAAGCAAATACACAGAAATCATAACGTAATTGTGAAGAAATGAGAGATAACAAATTCACTGAACTACTGCAAACAAGTGTTTACTCATGCTCACAAACAGCTGATGAATTTTGAAAGTAAAATGCACGGCCCAGCATGATTTCATCATATAATTAGGTATTCCATGCATTCAGTTACAGTTAAGTTCAGTTTTATGCTAGTTTCCACATGTATTGACTTATCAAACAAACCCGTATGACATAGTTTTGGTAAACTAGTTACTAATTATCAACTACTTGTACTTAAAACTCTTTCGGCATGACAAGCCACGTTGGTTAAGAGATAAATATCAATCTATAAACAAACTGTGGAAGGTTAAACTCTATAAATTAAAAGCTTTACGGATGCAAAAACGTCATTAACCAACATGAGTACTGTTTCGTACCATTTTCCAAGCATAAATGATCTGCAACTTCAGGGCCTTCAAACAAGATAACTCTATCTATGACCTCAACTTGCCAAGGAAAACGTGATTCCCCTGCTGCCAAATCGTCTCTTCCCCGGTATCCCATGACAGTGGTCTGGAATGGCTGCAGATATTCAATGGCCTCAATAGTTGGGTAATTTGAGGTTATTGAGATAGAAGGGAGAAAAACCGAAAGACCATCACAAGTCACCAAAAAAAGAAATCCTTGGAAAGAGCAACCAACTGATTCTCCTATGAAATTCTCCTCTGCACCTTGAATAGAATTCTTGTTGACATCGTAATTCAAATAACTATCATCTCTCGCAGTCATATGCGTCTGCAGACTATAATGAAAAATCTTACAGCTTCGATCATCCTTATTTGTATACTTTCTAGAGAAATGAGTGAATCCATATGGAGAAAAACATATGTTATCATCCAATCCTAATTTTTCGGCGGATAGAAACATCTTCCGCGTGACATGCGAGTCTCTTCGAAATTTTTCAAGTTTCAGCCCATTTGTTTTAGGCTGTGCAGAAAAACCACTCAACCATGAACCAGAGTAACCAGCTCTTCGATCAAAATTGTTCTGTTGTCTTTCCAAACATGGGTCAGACATCGAGATTTCCGAAGCAGAAAAGCTAAGATCACGCCTGGAAAAAGCATCTTCACCTCGAGACCCAGAGGAACTAGGGTGGTGCACTTTTTTCTGGCCAATGTCCATGCCGCCGATTTTCCACCCAACCAGACTTCCAAGCCCAAGATGAAGTAAATCAGGAATAGGTTCCGCGGCCATGTGGTATTCCTTGGAAACAAAGTCATTGACACATAATACATATACCAAACCATTTTCGTCAACTGCAGCTATGAGTGGTGTATGAGAAGCTACAATAAGCTTTCTAAACTTTCTTCTGTCCGTGGAACCAACAATACAAGTCTTAGACATGGATGGAGCACGATTTTGAAAGTCACTTAGCTGATCTGCTTCTGCAGTTGCTTCTTGCCTATCTGATGAAGAATGCAATCCACGACCGCATGTCTGTAAGATATCCCCATGAGAAATAAAATCCCCAGAATTCACATCATATAGAAAGATCAAACCAGAAACACTGAGGCAGATAACAAAGTTATCGGATAGCCGGAAATCTGCCCACTCATTTGTAGGTCCAATACTTGACTCACCAAACTTCACAAGGGAGACCCATTCTATCCCCCAGCTAAACAGCTTGGCAACAAAGATATTTCTCTTACCCTTGCTTCTTTCGTTTTCATTCCTTCTAGGCGTAGATGCACAATCCGATAACTCCATAACAAATCCAATCAGAGAATGAGCATCGCTGGAGAAAACTTTGATGCACCTGTACAAACTGTTTACACTGACATTGTTTACGGGCATATCAGCTCGAGATTTTTCATCCAAAGCAGTTGGATCAGATGCTACGAGAAAATTATTGTCATTTACATTACCATCCTCAGGCATATTATCCTTCGGAAGTATGGAGTTGTCTTGGAAAAGAAGATTCGAGAAAGGTAAATCAGTATTTAATATGCTGAATGAAACAACCTCTGCAGAACCCGGAAACGCTGACTTCTCAGGGAACCTCGACTGTCTTGTACCATCAATTACAGTAGTTTCCAAATCAATCAAAAAAGATTGCATCCACTGCTTTGAGCCATCAGAAGAAGAGACTCTTTCCGGTTCTGATTTCTGACTAAGCCTAGAAGGTCCCCACTCAACCCACTCCCCATGCCTCAGCTCACCATTTGGTTTGCCTTTGGCTTTGTCACTTAAATCTTTTGTACAGCAAAAAGCGTGGACCGTAACACCATGATTTCCAGATACAAACAACAATTCCCTAAACAAAGGATCTTTGTGCCGATTGTAAGTATCCCCACAACTACCCCAAGCAACAGACTTTGCATCAAAGATAAAAGGGAAACTATTGCAACTAGAACTGCAATTATCTACAAAACCAGGCTCACCAGAACCAACTCCTGATCCACAAGGAGATTCAATTTTCTCTGGATCTGACCCACCAGAGCATGAAGGACTATTCAACTCTTCATTATCACCACTTAACGAAACCTCACTGCCAATGGACCTCCCTGATAACAGCGAACAACGCTAATAAAATGATACGCATATACATACACATATGAATAAGAAAGAAACAAGTTATTACCTGCAACCAAAGGAAGCAGTAAAGCTTCGGAGTGGTAAGAGAGTAGTAATAACAACTGCCTCGACGGAGAAATAAACGCCTCGCGAAATTCTGATAGCTTGAGTTGAAATTGAGAAGGTTCCCACTTGTGCAGTTGCAGCAGAGTTGGGCCTTCCTTCACCAACTTTTCCATCCTATTTGCTTAACACTATACACAAGCAAAAGCACATATCAAAATTCAATAAGAACAACGAACTTATAACCCAACTCAACACCAATCACAGCACCAACGAACACAGTAACGTGAAAAGGAGATGCTAAAACAGCGAGCAACGGCGATTTCGAGCTATAACCTTAAAACCCTAGAACAAATTCGATCCAGGGAAACAATTCAGAGAACAATAAAATACCTTGAGAGAGATCAAGAGCAAGAGCAAGAGCAAGAGAGACCCAAATCAAGAGGTTGAGATGAGTGGCGAGATGAAGCAGAGAGCTATCGCGAAGGCATCGCTACTTCGATTGGGAAGGGAAAAAAAAACCAAAAAAAAAAAAAA